>VFQS010000797.1_pt1 | contig 32128 bp, 38 predicted proteins | sample 3512361 | NCBI WGS metagenome assembly VFQS01 (sample SAMN10412375, study PRJNA504923) | tailings metagenome | isolation source: Relicate 1 Philex TSF3 active mining | place: Philippines
TGCATATAGTTATGATGGTATTAATTGGATAGGATTAGGTAATAATATTTTTAATAATAATGGGCAAGGAGTAGCCTGGAATGGATCAATGTGGGTTGCTGTTGGTCAAGGAACTAATACTATTGCATATAGTTATGATGGTATTAATTGGACTGGTTTAGGTAATAGTATTTTTGATGGTCAAGGAATAGCCTGGAATGGATCTATGTGGATTGCTGTTGGTTATGGAACTAATTCTATGGCATATAGTTATGATGGAATTAATTGGACTGCTTTAGGTAATAGTATATTTAATGATTGTTATGATGTAGCTTGGAATGGATCTATGTGGGTTGCTGTTGGTTATGGAACTAATTCTATTGCATATAGTTATGATGGTATTAATTGGACTGGTTTAGGTAATAGTATATTTTTAAATACAGCAATGGGAATAGCAGGTTATATTAATTCAGTTCCTTTAAATAAGAAAGATACATTCAGAATCTATGCACCTTCTACATACGATACTGCATTAGAACAAGATGTTGCTATTGAAATGTCCTTTGATAATACAACAATTATCCCTACAAGGTCAACGACCTCTTTTTACTATCAGAAAAATACATACCTTGCTTCATCAATAACTACTAATAATCCACTTATTCCTATTGTAACTGGAGTACCAATTAAACAATATTCTATTAAAAATATAAATGGTTCTGCATTTACTGGTACATTTAATACTTCAAGTGGTGCTATTAGTTCAGTTATAGCAGAAACATATATTGTAACTGGAAATTCAAATGAAGGAAGTGCAACATTTAAATTAACATTTACATAAATAATTTTATATTAATATATTAGAATAATGAAACTATCTACTATAATTTTTCCATTAGTCTACGGACTTGCGTTTATTCTAGTAATTTACTTTCTATTTAGTCTTTTTTATAGATCTTCTCCATCAACCGTTGTAGTATATGATGAAACACCTGTATATCAAGAATCAGTTTGGTGGCCTTGGTATGGGGGCAGTTATAATTGGTGGCCATATTGGGGAGGATGGTATTCAGGTGGAGGTGATGGTGGATATGGATACTATGGTAGAAGACATTGGGGTAATCGCCCTTGGGGTGGAAGAGGTGGACACGGTGGAGGAAGAGGTGGATTTGGTGGAGGCGGTCGTGGTGGATTTGGTGGGGGCGGAAGAGGTGGTGGAGGCGGAAGAGGTGGCAGTCGTGGAGGTGGTGGTGGTGGAGGGCGCTAATTTCTTTCATTAGAATAGAATGAATAAGACGGCATCTATAATTATTTTATATGCAATTACTATATTAGTTATAGGATTTCTCTTATATTTTATTTTTAATAGGCCACAAAAGGTAAAAGTTTATAATAAATTATTGCCTCCGCAAAATTTAAATACACATTGGTGGGGTTATGGATGGAGACCTTGGTGGAGACGCTATGGAGGAGTGCCAGGATTAGGATCAGGTAAACCATTTCCTAAACCTCTAATACCAAAACCAGGAAGGGCTGTTATAATTCAAAATGCTTCTTAATTTAAAAATTGAAATAAATAGTTTATATAAAATAATTACATTAATGTCAAATGATACAATGTATGTTAAACAAAATGTTACTCCAAATGAATTTTATATCCAAGAAATGGTCTTTAATAAAAAAATTGTAAATGTACCACAACCCTATGATTATAACTATAATAATAAAACGCTTATAATGCATAAAATTCCAGAAATGTCTATTTCAGATATGTATGGTGAAAAATTTTCAGATATTCCTTTATATATAATTGAACAAATTAGAGATATTATCACAACTCTATATACAAATAATATTGAATATCCTGATATTACAGGATATAACTTTATAGAACATCAAGATAAAGTATGGATTATTGATTTTGGCCACGCTTCATATAATTCAAATCATACAACATATGATCCATTTATTTTAAAATTTATTAATGGCCATAATGATTGGAATCCTTCCTATAAATAATTTATTATTTATTATTTATTATTTATTTTAATACCATTTACATATAGTACAGTATCTATTTTTTTACCATTACTATCCCATTTTTTGTATAGACCATCTTTAAGACCATTTTTATAAAATGAGTGTTCCTGTAATTTACCATTTTGATACCAGGATTTAAATTCACCCTCAATACGATTTTCTAAACAATAACAATGGCATTCTAGCTGGCCATTCAAATACCACGTCTTATAATCACCGTAAAGTAAACCATTTTCATAATTCATTTGTGAAACTATCTCACCGCTTTGTTTTCTTTCTGAATATACACCGTGTTTATTACCACTTAGATTAACTGTATATTGTATAATATCTCCATTTGGAGCTACTTCTGTAATTAATTCCAATCCATTTATATTAGGAAGATATTGAACATTATATTTTGTTTTACAGATACTACATATATGTGATGTTTGTATTACTTTATCTAAACATTTTTTGTGAATTAGAATAGATCCCTTACAAATACAAGGTGATGGTTCTTTAACATAACTATTTTCTTTTGTTTCAGGTTCATAACAAATATAACAGAGAATATCTTCTTCCATTATCTTCTTTAATTATTTATTTTTTAAATTATTTATCAAATTTTTATAAAAAATTGATAAATAATTAAATAAAATTTGAAGGCAGCCTTTGATATAATCCAAGATATAATGAGCACTTATGAACTTAAACATATCCGTGGAATCCCATACTACCTTGATGGAACAACAGTCAAGACCTTTATCCTTGACAATGGAAAACCAAGTAGTAACTGTATCTCAATTGGAACCTACGATGCGGCCTCTGATTCAATTACCTATTTCGCCGATTGGAGAGAAAGAGTCAAACCAAGTCTTGATTCCTTCCGAACCTCACTCACAGCACAAGAGCGGGATAAACTCCGCGAATCTATCATCAAACCAACGAAGCAACGTAAAACCGCACGCACTCCTAGAAAAACCACCAGAAGTAAGAGTGCTAAAAGTGAGTAAAGAAGATATTAAAGCATTATGTCAAGTAATTGCTGAATTTCAAGAACAATGCACTTTTTAGGAAAAGAAAAGCTTAAGTAAACTTTCACTTTTGTGCGCTTTTATAAAAGCGCTAAGTGCCCAAAAAACATAAAAGTATATATTTTTAATTTTGCATACTTTTTCTTAAAAAGTATTTATGATACCATAAATGGTTGAGCAAGGTACACCTGCTGGACCTGATGGATTACGCCCTGTTAGCTGATTTCTTGCAGCTGTTAATGTTTGGCCCTGAAGATACATAAGCCTCTCAGTTTGAGTTTTAAATTGTGGATATGGTCTTGTTCCCGTTAGACCATTAAGGCCTTTAATATATTGTGTTTGTTGATTCATATGTGTAAAATATGAAATATTCTGATTACTTCTATAAATTTGTTGAGCATTTGAACCTGTATTCCAAGGATAACTTGGTGAATTATTCGCATAACTTACTAATGTACTAAATTCAACTGAATTAGCTGGTGTAAAATTAGTAGCATTAAACGGTGGTGCAGGACAGATCTGTGATTGAAATGGTGGTGGTGCTGACATCTCTTTTTAGATATTAGATATTATTAATTAATTCTAAATAACCTAAAGTCTATCTTCCCTTTATCCTCTAAATGGCAACAACTATTACTCCTAAACTACTAAATCTTAGTACATCTATTATACGCAATAATCGTACACTTATATGGCTACAAGAACAAGATAATACCGTAAATTGGTCCAAATGGGATGCAGTAGTCTCATCTATTTCTTCATTTAATTATTGGTCCAAATACAATACAAATATTGTCGGAATTATTATTGATTCCATTTCTAACAATGAATCATTCTTTAAAGGTCTTTTTGATATTTCTAAAAAAGTACCTTTAATTCTTATTTCACAAAATGTTCTTGCACTTAAATCTGAAGAATTCTGGTCTGAAAATTTTGATAATATTCTAAATCTTGATGATATAATTCAACAATATCCCTTTATTCAACTACCCTGGGATCAAACACCTAATGATGCTATAGCTATTTTTTCTCTACTATGTAGATATAATCGTGTAGTTGATTGTATACCTTCTCAAAGTAGACTTTTAGCAATGCCTCATAATATAACTTTTATAATGAATTCTAAACCAGCAGAAACGTGGGTAATTACTCAATTCTTTAAACATAAAAATAGTGAGCGCTTTCAAGAAATTAGAGAATGCCTAAGACAAAATTGTATGAATTCTTATATTGATAGAATTGTACTTATTAATGAGAAAGATTATTCCAGTGAATTTAAAACAATTATAGGATCAAAGAAGATTCAACAAATTATTTTAGGAAAACGTTTAACATATGCTGATTTTTTAAAGTATGTTCATACATATGTGCCTACTAATGTATATACTATTTTATGCAATGCTGATATTTTCTTTAAAGATTCTCTTCTTGATTTACATAAAATTAATATGACTGATAAAATGCTTGGCCTATTACGTTGGGATGTTGATCCTACTGGCGCATCTAAAATTTTTGGACCACGTGCTGATTCTCAAGATACTTGGATCTTTTTATCTGATTCTATTAAATCTCGAAATTGGGATTACAAAAAATTAGATTTTGAATTAGGTCAACCTGGTTGTGATAACGCTTTTGCTGGACATATTCTTCGTCAAAAATTTCTTCTCTCTAATCCCTCACTATCATTTAAAACATTTCATCTTCACAATACTAATATTCGTAATTATAATAAAAAAGACTATATCCGTTCCGATATTTATATTAACTTAGCACCTACTTACATTATTGATTCTAAACAGGAAATAACACCTTCTGGTATACCTACTATGATAAGTAATGATTTAGTATCATTTGAAGTAAAAAGTTCATCAATGTCAAATGAAATTACATATTGTACAATGTTAGAGAAAGAGGGTCGTTATAAATGGGAACCAAGTGTAGAAAATCACTATTTTGAGGCAGCTATTCCTTTATATAAATGGACAAAAGCATCTGTAACACCTAGTGGTCTAGTATATGATCTTTATAATATTTATAAGGGTAAATATGCAGATGATGATAAATTTAACTATTGGGTTAATGCCAATGTGGATATTTTAACACCTTTACAAAAAAGAGATAAAATGCTAGCTATTCCATTTAAGAATACAGATACTTTTAAGCATCCTGATACATATATTTTAAATTATTTATCTCGTTGTATTAGACTTCTAAAAACAAATCCTGATGCATCATTTTGGATTCCTCCAAATTTTACTGACTATTTAAAATATTTTGAATGGAATACTATAAAAATTAATACTGTATTTTTTGATGAAAATACCGCGTGTTATGCCGATGAAGTAATTGGATTTTTACCTGGACCTCAAATGTTAGAACTAGGCCAAGAAGATATTCAAGCGCTAAGAGATTTACATCCTTTTTGGATTGAGAAGCCAGTTGGAAAGATCTGTTCAGTTATTCTAGGTCAACAAGTAACACAACAATTTGCAGAGGAAACTATTACAAAATTCTTACAAGATAAAAATGAAGAATGGTCAATTCACTATGTACGTGAATCTGATTATGCTTCATATGATTCACTTCTAGGTGCATCGCTATGTATTTTTATTGGTGGCCAGAAAACTCAGAATCAATGGGCTAAATTATGGGCCCTTCCTAAGAATTGTTGTGTGATTGAATTTCAACAAGAATTACTTATTGATGGTGAATTTCAACATCTAGCACACGTAGCTGGCTTTAAGTCCTGGATACTTCTGTTATCAAAAGGATCTCAGACGGATGTTCAGGAACAAATTATGGAACAACTGGAGAAATGGTTTAAGAAAAATGAGGATGAAATATATTTATCTGAATAAAATTTTCTAAAAAAACTTATTTTTTCATATTTGTATAGCGTACTCTTGGTAAGCCAAGTACATAACGACGATATAAATTCATTGAAGCCCTTGCATCCTCTACTGGGCTATGACCTTTAGGAGCACTAGGATCATTAGGTTCTATTTGAATATTATTTCCAATTTCAGCAGCAAGTTCTTTTAATTTTCGTGGTGCTCTTCCATACATATGATGATCATATTTAAAAGCATCAATAACAGAAGTATCCCATATTATATTATTAGCATCTAGTTTATAATCCAATACTCTAAAATCATTTGTTAATCCGTGTCCAACTATTATTTTATTTTTAAGTATTTTATTAACTTCTGATACAACTTTATCATAATTATTATCAGCATTTAATGATAGCATTAATTCTTCTGTAATTCCACTATATAAGGTACGATAATCTGTTATTTCATCAATGCCTTCTTTTGGAATTACATATTTATTTAATAAAATACTTCCATTAACGTCTACAATTGAAACTTGTGCTAAAGATGATTTTCTAACTTCATATCCTCTAACATAATCAATAACAGGTCCTACTCCAACCATTTCACAATCAATAGCAACCGCATTATGTGGATCAATACTTGATAAAATACGCTGTGTAGTATTATTATTTCTTAAATTTATTCTAAGTTCAGGTTCTGGTACAAATGCAAAAGCAGCTGGATTTAATTTTTTTGCTGGTAGTGGAGCAGCTACTGGCGCAGCTAATGCAACTGGTCTTGATGGAAGCATAGGCCACTCATTATTTAATGCAGCGTCTATTGCAGCAGGTGATGGAGCTCTTCTTGCAGCAGATTTAGGTGATCGTGCTCTTCTTGCTGTATGCGTAGAACCTAGTTTTTTCTTCGATCCTCCACCGGACTTTAAATATTTTTTTGCAGTTCTATGCATCCTTTTCTTTAGTGTTTTATACTTCATCCTGTTCTAATCCTAGAAGTTTTTTACCCCATTTATAAGTATCTTTAACTTTCTTTTCATCCATTGCAATCCTATATCCCCTAAAATCAAATAGTCGTCCCTTAAATAATTCATCTGAATTTTGATATGGACTTGTAACATTCATCCAGTTTGATTTTCCAATATAGTTATTTGTAGTATAGTTAGTTTGTGGTAGCCACGCAGACCCCTCTGTATGTACTAGATTACCATTTCTATAGACCTTTAATGATGGTTTCCACGCATCATTATTACCAGCAGTTATTGTTATATGCACCCATTTTCTTAAAGGAATTATATTTTTTACTTGAATATGTAATTTACGCATTTGGTCATCCCAAATTTCATAAATTAAATCAGCAGTTTTTGCTTCGCCTTTGGGGGCAGCTTTTGGTTGTAATGGTTTCATAATTTTACCAAATAGTTCAGGTTTAGGGCAATCCCATAAATTCACATTTGCAGAACTTGTAATTAATGCAGTTTCTGGCGATTGTTCTAATACACATTGTTGTCCTGATGGAGGAGTTGGAACTGTTGTTATAGCTTGATCTAAACATATTGGTTTTAAGAGTTCATCTGATTGTGGCCCTGCATTTCCGCGTCCCATAATTCCAACAAATACATTATCTTTACCAGCACCATTTCCAAAATCATAAATATGAGCGTTATTTGTAAATTCATCAAAGTAGACCCAGAAACAAGTGGCTCTTAAATATCTTAATTGTACTACATCTCCAAAGGATAAATCAGTTGAATCACCTATACGTAAAAATTGATCTTTACCATTAAATTCTAGGCCTTCTGTTACTGGGGGATTTGGAGGAAATTCTTGAATTTCCATATTACCGGTCTTAGCAACAGTTAAATTTTTGGCATAGTCAAGCATATCATCACGGAGCCTGAGCCAGAAAACAATACCTTCATAAAATGTTAATAATAATTTAATATTTTCAGGCGGATTCGCATCTGTAATTAAGTAGGACTTAAAGGAATTGTCACCTGCAGGATTACATTTTGCCTCAAATGTATCTGTACCTGTTTTAAGAATTCTACAATATCCATCTCTACCATCATTAGTTACATCGTGCATATAATCATCTCGTGATAATTCAAATCCTTGACGAACAGATGGGGTTCTATATTTTACAGTTGATAGACCCTCTGTTCCACCTAGAGCACACGCAAAAAATTTATCTTCTGGATCATCTTGATCTTGTATCATTCGACAAAAATCGTGATTTACACCTAAACGTTGAACATCAGTGTATCCTGCAAAATATCTTATATCACGAATATATCCTTCTTGTTCTTCCGTAGGATTAAGCCCTACATCTCCACGTCGTGGTAACCATTTTGCCCAGAATTCTGTATCTCCGACTGATATCAAATTAGTGAATCCCTCATTTATTATTTCAGGTTTCCATAATTCTATTACAGCGACTGTGATAAGAATAATTACACCAATCCATAGATATAACTGATACATACTATATTATAAACACTTAAAATGGCTGTATAAAGGTTCGCACTAATATATTATTTACATTAATACAAAGTTTAAAAAAAGTTTCTTTTAAAGTGCTAGGAGCAATGCAGACTGGTGGTAAATTATTTGATGAAGGAGTATATGGTTGTATTTTTACACCACCTCTTGAATGTGCAGATAAATCAAAAAATCCATCTGGAGAAGATAATGATACAATGCTGAGTAAACTAATTTTAGCTCCTTCTGCTAATCACGAATGGACTATTATGAGAAAAATTAAAAAAATACCCTTATGGAAAAATTATTTTATAATATCGGAATCATCTCCTTGTATTCCAGCCTCCATTCAAAAAGATAAAGAATTAAATGATTGTTCTATTTTGGATGATGATAGATTTAAATTATCAGATTTTCGTATTCTTAATTTACCCTATGGAGGAACTCCTTTAACTACATATCGTATTAATTTGCCTACATTTGATTTTATGAATTTTATTGTTCATTTTGTTGAAGCAGGTGCGCTTCTTAATTTATTTGGCATTGTGCATCGTGATATACATCAAGGCAACATTCTTGTAGATAATGAACAAGTTCCACGTATAATTGATTATAATTTATCTATACTTATTGGTACTACAATTACTATTAATAATTTAAAACATAAATATAATTATAATTTAGCACAAGAGCCACCTGATTCGGCACTTGTAAATGCTGTATATATGGGATATAACTATGATAATGTTATAAATTCTTTAATTAACAAGAGAAATATTATGAAAAAAATTCGTAATATTCTTAATATGACTGCAATTGAACAAAAAGATTCATTAGAGAAATTTTATATTTATAGTAAATCTATGAAGATAGGAGATGAAGTTGCTTGGTTTAATAATTATTGGACAAAAATAGATAGCTGGGCAGTAGGAGTTAATATTATTGATTTAATTTCTAAATTATTATTATGGCCTGAATTTGCTTTTACTTTTAGAAAAATAAGTCCGAAATTAATTCCAGTATTAAAAAAATTATGTGAAGTAAATCCTAAAGATCGTATTGATTGTGTACAAGCTCTAAATTATATTGCACCAAATAGTTTTATTATTCGTAAATATGCTAAACCGTGGCTTTCAAAAGTTGGGACAGGATTTTAAATTAATTTAAAAATTATATAAAATTATAATATAATGAGTAATTCTGATAATTCAATTTTAGGAGTTCGCATTTTAGTTGAAATTCCACATCTTAATACAGAATATTATGTAGAATATGAATTTACTGGAGATAAATGGAAAGAAAATGCAATAAAAATTTTGCCTAAATATTTAGGATATAAAGATGTTAAAATTCAAACACTTCATTCATTTACACCTTCATATAATTTACATACTGGACAAATTATAAAACCAGGCTGTATATGGTTTGATAATTTTTATTTTAAATTAGAGGATATTTTATAAGATTTTTTGAATATAAATATTATTTAATATTATTAAATAATAAATAATGTATATTGAAAAAGAAGTTATTTCCGAACTAAAACAATTTATTAATAGAGGCTATTTAGATGAATTTAAAGAAAAATGGAACGAATATTATTTTGAGACTGATTTTGGGAAAGAAATTGCTTGGGATTTTATTTTCCAAAAAATTTATTTACACACTGCTCTAAAAAAACAAAGAGACATATGTGAATGGCTTGATATTGTCTTTACTAATTTAGATCCTATTCAACAAATTGCTTTAAGACAAATGTTTGCATATGCACGACATCTTCTTTCTAAATAAATTATTTAATTCTTCTAGTTTTATTTCTAGTACCACCTCTCTTAAATTTTAATTTTCTTGTCTTTGGTGCACATAAATAACTACAAAACTGATCATAATGTAATCCTGAACCTGGATATAATCTTGATGCCAATTGTGGATCATAAATAGGACGTCCTGTTGCATCAATGTGCGTTACATCTGTTGCACCAGGTTTATGGGACCAATATCCATTTGAATCCTGGCGATAAAAATGATAATCTTCATCTTCATCGACAACTAGTGCAATCTTACTACTATTTTTGGGACAACGTGCCTCAAAAGTTGTACGTTTTAAATCAGGTACATCTCCAAATAAGCGACCCAATAAATCTGGACAACGTTTTCCATTTACATCAGACCATCTTGGATGACCACTTGCACGACCGGGCTGAGGAAATGGAACTGAACACGAATGTTTAGTACAATCTTTACCTTTTGGTATTTTTCTATAATCAAATGCATACGCAAAACAATTTAATGCCTCCTTTAAACCCTTATATTTATTATATAAATGAGGAGCGAATTTTGGTTCTGATCCTGATAATGGTGATATTCTTGGACAATATTTAATATGATCTGAACAAAATGGTGAATTCTTTAATGGAATATTTTTACAAGATGGGGTGCATTGACATCTTTCTGTTCTTTTCTTTCGTGTTTGTTTTACCATCTTACTACATTATCCCAATTTATTTTATATATTTTTTTCTAAATTACTATTTTCTAAATTACTATTTTCTAAATCGCTTTCATTTTCACTTTCAACTAATGATTCGCTTTCTGGAATAACAATTACATTTTCATCTCTATTTTCTTTCTCTTTAAGTGTAATTTGTGATTTTATTAATGAATTTACAGCTTGTTTTACGGGTTCAGGTTCTTGCCCCTTCATTAAAGTTAGTGGCTGATCTAAAGAAGGTGGAAATAAATCATTTTGATTAACATTTTGACTATTTGGTAATTGACTATTTGGTGTTTGACTTATTTTTTCATCTGCTTTATAATATTCTTCTTCAACCTGTTTCATTTTAATTTTCTCTACATAATGTGTAAAATGAACAAACTGATTTAAATGAGTAGGAGTTTCATTTTTAAGTAATCTGCCATCATAACGACCTGTTAAACTAAAATATTGCCACCCTTCACTTCTTAAACGTTCTAATGTTGTATTTAAAAAATAATATTTTTTATCAACTTTAAATAATGTCAAGATTCCATTAAATATAGTTACTAATAATGAAATTACAAATGTTGTCCAGTAAATTTGTACTGTAAAATTAATACCACTAAATGTATAGCTTTTATCTGAATTTTGTATTGAAAGTAGAGCAGGTACAAATAACGATCCTACTGTAACAATAAAATGTCCTGAAAAGAATATATAAGAATAATTTCTTGAACGTCTCTGAAAATTCTCTAATATACTTAAATAACGTATTTGAATAATTTGTTTCTGTACATCTGTTATTTTAAGACTATATAATATATTTTTAAAATTACTGCGATCTTTATATCTAGTACAACATAATAAACCTCTATGAGGTCTATAAATTGTCGGTGGGTATATATTATCTATATTTCTTGTAAAAGAGATTTCTGAATGTGTCATTTCTACTATATAAAATAAAAATTGATATTCTAATTTATATTTTATAATTTTACGCCAAAATGAATACTATGTTTATTGCACGCAATCTTGTATTCTATCCAGGATATTATGAAGATAATTGTCAAGAATTATCTGATGAAATTATTCTTCCAACCTTTTACCTAAATAAAATTATGGAACAATTTGATAATAATGAAACACTCTATATTGATATTACAAATACTAATACAAATCTAACTACTCTCGTTACTATTGGAACTCCACATTCATATGACAAAAATACTATCTATGCACCCCAATGGATTCTTGATCTAATTGGATGTTCAGGAAATTGTGATAGTGTAATCAAAATTAAAAAAGCAGATATGACTGCCATTCCTAGTGCTACTAAAATTGTTATTAAACCACTTGATCCTATTGCATTTGATATTGATACACGAGCTTGTTTTGAAAATGCATTTATGAATCTTCATTCTATTAAAGAAGGCATTACTATGTCAATTCCAGTTCCACAATTTGGTAAAGATTTTACAATGTTTGCATATATTGAAAAAGTAGAACCAGCAAGTACATCTAGAATTACAGCAGGTGATATTGATGTTGAATTTATTAATGAATTCAGTAATACTAATCTACCATTATCTAATCTTAATAATAATATTAATACAGATACAAATATGGATACAGATACAAATATGGATACAGATACAAATATGGATACAAATCCTATTGAAGAAATTAGCCCTGAAGAGCGTCGCAGACAAGTACGTGAATCTTGGCTTAGACGCTACCAAAATAACGAAGGGCAGCAGTAGAACTAATTATTAATCCTGCACCAATTAATGACTGAATAGTAGGTTTATCTCCCATAAATAATATACCCCATATATAACCGAAAGTTACACCAAAAAATGACAATAAAGAAAAAACTATTGTTGATATTTTTGGTATTGCATAAAATCTAGCTATATATCCTGTAAATCCCAATATAGCATTAAATCCTAATAATTTACTCCAATTTAATAAACTTGTATCAACTATTTTTGTATTAAAAATAGCAAAAGCTGATAATAAAGCAAGGCCCGCTGGATATAAATGATTCACTGTGTAGAATGGTGAAGCTTCTGCATTTGTATTTGATTTAACAAATATAAATATCATAGTTTCAGTAATAGCAGATAATATTCCCATTATTACTCCATAATTATGTTCACTCTTTTTCTGAGATGGAATTGCTTCATCTTTACGTGATGTTGCAATTAAATATGTTCCAATAAATGCAACTGATACTAAAATTATAGATAATAATGTTAATGGTTCTCCAAATAGTAGTGATGCAGCAATTATATTAAAAATAGGATATAAATAAAATAATGAAATTGCTGTTCCAACATGTAGATTTGAATATGAAATATAACTAGATGCAATATGTCCAAGATTTAATAAACTGTGTAAAATAGCAACAAAAATTTCAACTGGATTACCCCATATTGCCTTGAAATCATAAGTTGAACTAAATGCTAAGGCTAATGCTGGAAATGCAATAAATCGTGCTAAAATCTGTGTAAAAATATTTGTATTTACAGATTTAATAAGAATTGGATATAAGGATAAAACAAATTCACTATAGAATACCGCTAAGGTTGGACTTGCTGTCATTTTCCCCTATTAATTGTATTTTAATTTATTTGGTAATTTGCGAACTTCTGGTAAAATATCTCCGTGAAATCGTCTATCAAAATAATCAATAGATCTGCCAAAATTAGCTCTTGGATAGAATGCAATATTACGCTTTTCTTTTATCATTTTCATTGCATCCAATGCTCTCATTTTTTTATAAGCTATTAATAAAAATGCTACAGATGCAGCTGAACGTTGCATTCCAGCCATACAGTGAACTAAAATAGATTTTCCTTCAACATATTCTGCCATTATTTTATATGCAATTTCAGCAGACCATAATTCCATATTTCTTATTTCCTCTTCCTCTAAATTATCATCAACTGGTATCCTGTATTTTATAGGAATTATCGGAGAGAAGGGAAGATTTTTTGTACAATTAAAAACTACTGATATATTATTTTGTCGTATAAAGTTTTCATCCATAGATGCTTTAGCATTACCTAACCATAAACGGGGTATAATCTCATCCGCATTATTTGATTCCATACTATTTATTTTATTATCTTATTTATTATAATATAATCGCATAATCAAATTATAAAATAAAATTGATATTAAAACATAATAAATATATATTGACAACAAATATGCCTCTTTCTAGACACTTTTATTCTCTTGATGAAGTTCAGGCTGCATTACTTTATACAACTCGTTCTAATAACACTACTCAAGCATTATTCTGGTGTCAAGAGATGCTTCTAAGTGGATGTATAGGGGAAACAATTTCAACCCTCTTTCATAGTTGGCTTTGGAATACTGGTCCTATGCGCCTACAATGGCTAGTAGATGCCTGGAAAACACTTGCATCAACAGAATTATCAGAAGATGATATTCTACTTGCTACTTATAGACTTTCCTCTATACACCATAGTTTACGTGATAATTCTTTATGGAATATTCTTGTATTAACTACACAAAAACCAAATGAAATGCCAGATAGGGTTACACGAAAAACGCCATCTTTTATTCCATCTAAAGATCCTAAAGAAATATACTTTGTACAAGCAATGTTCCAAGGTAAGGCGCAATCTGCCTGGTGGATTACACAATTTATTGATTCAGAGCGTACTTGGATTCTTCTTGATTGGTTTATTGAAAATATAAATTATAAATACAAAGAGCAATATAAAATATGCTTAGAAGCTCTAAAAGGATATGATCAACTACTAGGATATAAATCAGATGAATATGATATAATTACTAAATGTGCGGCAGTAATAATGATGTGTATTACACCAGATATTCAAGAAGAAAGTTTTAAGCCTCTTGGTATGATTAATAATGAAAATTCTCAAATTTTAAATGAATTAAATGAATCAATTGGTAGAAGAGATCGTAGGGTATATCAGATACCTAAGGGCTGTTTATATGGAACAACTTTACGTGGAAGAAGTAAATGGTCACAAAATAATTTTACACAATTAAATAATATTGAAAAATATTTAGTTGGATGTCCATTTTGGGATGAAGTATTAGAGAACTATGCAGATATAACAGATAAGGGCGAAATTAAATGGCATTGTGAAAATAAAATGGAGGAATTTTATGAAAAATACTTTCCAGATGATATTCCAGATGAATGGTCAAAAAAAGATAAAGAAAAATCACACGGCGATGGAATACTAGGACCAACTGATAAACCAACTATTTGGAAATACTCACGTAATTTCATATCTGAAATGCCACAATTAGCTTGGAATACAACTAAAATCGTAAATAATTACTTAGAAAAAGTAGATATTAGCGATTGTTCTTTGGAACGTATTATTGAGTTACACAAAACTCCTATACCACTTAATGAGGGGGACTTAAAGAGACTGAAACCCGTTTGTAAGATTAAAGTGAACAATTAATAAATTATTATCTATTTTATTTACTCTACTTGGCATTGTTACTAAATCAAATGTTAAATAGTTATATTTCTTTCGCCATTCTTGTAACTTATCATTCCACATATTAAAAGTATTTCCTGCAATATCTTCAATTATATAAATACCACCTGGTTTTAATTTATGAATACTATTCTCAAAAAATATTACATTTGCATAGTATTCATGTAATCCATCTTCAATAATTATATCAAATTGTTCTTTTAATTCTTCCTCATCCCATAATTTTTTAATTTCATTTTCATTTGTTTGATCACAATAATATGTCTTAATTCTATCCGCTTGAAATAAAATATTTTTATCAATATCCGCTCCAAAAATTTTTCCATTCTTAAAATACTTAGACCAACCAATTAATGATGCACCTGGTGTACAATTCTTATACCAACACATATTAGATGCAATATTAGGATTATCTGATCCTAATCCCAATTCAAATAATCTTATATTCTTCTCCCTCATTGATTTAAATAATTTATTATATATTAACGTATAATTATGCCAACTATCATTAATATTTATATCTCCCTTATCACTACCACATTCACCCATAATTTTACATAAGTCAGTTGGTTCCATTTTATTTATTTAATAATTAAATCTTTAAACTACTATTTATTTTTTCTAGTCTTATTATTTTTTAGTTTATCTACTGAGCATATACCGCGACCAAATAATGCACAACCAATTCTTTTACCACTATGTCCCGTTACTAAACTATCCTCAAATGAACCCTTTCCTAAATCATCCTCATCTTCGTGTACTATTATTGAACGCCCCCATAAATCATTTACTGTAATACCCTTAATATAATACTCTTTCTTGAATATACCATTCTTTAATTCTATATTTCCTAAATCACCTGTATGTCTTTCACCCTTATGATCTGGTGCACCACCGTGTGAATTCTTACCAATATCGTAATGCTCACATAATCCCTGGCATCCTTCACCCCTTAAATCACCCGCCTTGTGAATATGAAATCCATGCTTTCCTGGAGGTAACTTTGTAAATTCTGCCTGTAATTTAACTCCACTCCTATAATTATTTACTATTACATCCCCGTATATATCATTTGTTCTAAATACTGCTATCGCTTGATCAGACATATTACTATTATATATTAAACTTATTAAATATGATATAATATATCTTATAATAAGAAATAATAATATATATATAACCAACTTGTTTATATATTCTTGTTTCATACTATTTAAATAATATTTTTACTTTTCAAATCATCAATAAATTTTGACTGTTTTTTGTAAATTTTAATAAATAATGTATTTATTAATTTATTTCTATTTTGTCCAAAATGGGTTGTTTCATAATATAAAATAGCCAATGACTTTAATTTATCTAAATACCAATGATTTGGTACCTTTTGTATTGCTATTTCATAACAATTGTATATGTAATTATTATAGGTAATTGATAATTCTTCCATTCTTGCAAAAATAAAATCAGATAATAATTCTCTAGCCTCTTCTGTATCTAATAAAAACAAATTAACTTTTATAGCATTCATCATTAATGCTGACCTATGATATAAATGCCAGCGATCTTTATTAAAATTATACTCTCTTAAAGTAGTCAATCCCCATTTTAATTCACCTTGTTTTTTTAATTGAAAATATAATGAAACTAGTTGTTTATATGAAAATTCAACATTATTTTTTGGATTTCTTGGATACATTGGTACCGCAAATCCATATTCTTGATACATTAATTTTGATTCAATCATAATTGCCAAACTTTTCGCATCAAAAATAAATTTCTTTTTATTTGCCCAATCATATAAATAAATTTCCTTTTCTGGTTCTGATAATGTTATAGGATCAACCTCTTTCTCACACCTATTATTTAGTTTATATATTCTCCATAATACTAATAATCTTTTAAATAAAAATCGTAAACGCCATTCCTTAATATATCCTTCATATACTAATTCTTTCAAATTACCTAAATACCTTTTTTGCACCTTCTCTGAATTCTCATCATTCTTATTAATACATTCATCTGATACAAATTTAGCAAGAAAATTCATTCTTTCAGATATACATAATGGAACTCTTGAAATAATATTTCTAATTAATCTATTTGGTTCTAATCTATCATTTAATAGAATATTTTGTCCATCTTCCTCGTTAAAATAAAATTCTTCACCCGATTTAAGACATAAATAAGAATAGGATGGAATCCGTTCTTTAAGAATACGTTTTCCTGATATATTTTTAAAAAATTTAGGTGGTTGTTCTATAATTTCATTTTCACGTCTTCTTATTTGTCTACCATATACAATTTCATTATGTTGATTATATCCTATAGATAATAATGATGCTATTTCTGGAGGAGTATCCTCTTTACTTTCTTCATCATCAATAAAAATATCATTTATATTCTCATTTACATTCTCATTATTATCTTCATTCATAATTATATATTCTATTTCTGCTTTTAGGCACTGACTACAAATAGCTTTATTACGCCCTTATCCCTATTAATTTTTCCAATTACTTCTCCACTTGAATTATATACAGAAGATTCACTTACCCAAAGTGGTTCAATATTATTAATGTCTTTAATCCTTTGTAGTTCAATTGGTTTAGTTCCTTCAATAACCAACATTCGTTTATTTCTATGAAATGGACAATATTCACTTCCATATGCAGTAGCTTTTCTACAAAATACAGTTACTTTATCATTCTGAATATAAGCTTTACATTGATTACATTCAGCTTGTGTATCTTGAATAATTACTTTTAGTGAGTCAGATGATGGTAATACTTTCTTAATAAGTTCCTTTTCAGAGACACCTAGACGCTTTGCTAATTCTCCAATATATCGTTTAGATTGTGCAAGAAGTACAGATTCTAAATTTTCCCATAGCAATCGTGGAACTTTATATTCAATAGACATTTTTACTCATTATTTATTTTCTTCATTATTTATTTTCAAATTTTATATTTATCGTCTAATTGATTTGCGTTTATATGTTCTCCTACGAGGATTTATTTTTTTATATGCCTTTAAAGATTTGGTCTTTTTTATTACTTTATTTCTTTTATTTTTATTTATATCATTTGTCTTAAAATTTGTAAAAAAATTAACTAGCGTATTCTTTACAGTTTGAAATAATTGTAAATTATTAAAATGATAAAAAAATAGCTTGCAGTAATATTTTTCTGGTAAATTTGCATCACGACGATCACATAATAATAAATGTATTTTTCCCACAATTTCACCATTCATTAATAATGTAATATCAGGCGTATTTTGAGGAAGACCATATTTAACCGTAAGTCTATAATTTGGAATATTTTCAAGCAATGATGTCATTTTTTTATTATTTTCTTCATTTTTGAACATAAAATGCCAATATTTATTTTCTTGAGGTTTAAGATGAGTAATAATCCCTTTATTTAAAATTTCAACAGTCTCCGCTGGAATTACGGTTTTTTCTTTTATAGAACTTATAGGCATATATTCATTTTCTGTTAAATTCAAATTTTCTTCTAATTCTTGTTCTTTCTGTTCTTTCTGTTCTTTCTGTTCTTCCTGTAAAGCACTTGTAGACCTAGAAGGGATTGGTGAAGCCGCATATAAAATAGAATCTGAATCATGTTCGTATAGATCCATCTCTATATTATTTTGCGATTTTATCTTTTTATCATTTTATTTTTAATAATTATGAATCCCTTCAATAAAATTCAATTTCCTATTCAAACAAATAATAACACAATAAAAAATACTCTTGAACACTTAGATAAATTTATAAATGATATTATTTTATATATTTGTTATGGTATCGCGATTCTTTGTGGATTAAAATTTATATTATATCTTATAAATGGATTCACCACAAAATCACATATGGGGTCCTCAATTATGGATGATTCTTCATTCAGCCGCTGAAAGAGTTGGTTCTAAACAATTACAGCGTCTTCCTCAAGAAGAATCCCGTATATGGACAACACTATTATCAAGTCTACGATATTCACTTCCGTGTCCACAGTGTAAAAAACACTATTCTGATTATATCTTATCTACACCAATTATATCAATAACACGAGAATTTCTTAGAAACTGGATATATAATTTACATAATCAAGTAAATGTTAGAACAGCTAAACCTAATAATATTACTATAGATCAAATACCAGAAATTTATAGTAAACCTTTTAATTTTTCTGCACATTTTAGTATAATTATTGAACAAATGCAGAAGGCTGTAAGATTTGGATGGTCATCAAGAAATGATGTTCAAAGAACTATTCGCTTATTTGAAGAACTTAAAAGATTTTATGATTTCTTTTAAACAGCTATAGGAATACAAGCAATAGGGGCATTATTAATTGCACTTGGCGGAAGAAGACGATTTGCTATTCCAAATAAATCTGATAATCTATCTTGACCTACACTACTGAGTGCTTTATACCAACCGTGACCCATAAATACAAATACTATAGTTGTTAATATCATACCAAGAGTACTTTCACATCCAGTATAATAACGAAATCCTAATACAATTAAACCAAATATAATGGTTGAAACCATTGCAATAATTGCTTGAGATTTACGATTAGAAGTCATTGTAGTTATATCAGAAGCAGCTGATGATGTAACATTTATTGTTGTATCCTCTGCCTCACGATTATATAATTCTAATCCATTTGTAAATATATATCCAATAAAAAATGTTATCATTGCTATCCAACTTGATGATATAACAGTACCATCAGTTACACCAGTTGAATTTTTTAATGTTGAATATGGTATAACAATTTTACATACTTCTCCTGTTTTTGCTTTAAAAATATTTGATCCACCAAATAATGCACCCCCAATATAATTAATTATTGATGCACCTAATGGTGCTAAAAATAAAAATCCTAATAGAAAAAATAAAATAGCATAATTGGCAGTAAATAATCCTAATATAGATAATGTTCCTGCAATTGTTAATGGAAGTGTTAAAATGCCGCCGTACAGAAAAACACGAATGTCAGATATAATATCCTTTAATGAATCCATTTTAATCCTATTATCTTATTATTTTATTAATCTAATTTATTTTTTAATTTTAATGTCTCAATCTCAATATTAAGTTGTCTAATTTTTTCTTCATATTGATTTATTATTAATTTTTTATTGATTTTATAAGAATCACACATTATATAACTTAATGTTGAAAATGATATTAAAGCACAGCCTGCCACAGTTATTCCTTGACTAAATTGCCTATATAATGATATAATCATACTATATAATTAGTACAACCCTGTTTTAAGCAGTTGTATTATCAGATGAACATACATAAATTGGTGTGCCTTCACTTTCTTTACTTACCAAATATGGTAAACCTAAAAAGTTCATAGCTTCTTCACCAAATACTGATTTATTTATATAGAAAAATATTGCACCAGCCACTATAGCAAGCATCATTGCCATCATTACTTCACTTAATGAATCACATTTCCATAATCTAGCACTAATAAATGTTGCTAGAACTAATCCAATAAAAACATAGGCCACCGTTTTTCTTGAAGCCCAATCTGGACCCATTGCATCCAATGTATTTGAAAATTCTCTTGTAGCTAGAGCTAAATATGTAGCAATTGCAGTTATTGAAAATGTCCCATATGATGGATATGGATCGTGAGAAAACATTCTTTGAACACCAAATTGAGGTGTTTTGTAACCAACACGACATTGTAAATTATCAGACCGGGATGGACCCACTGTTTGTGATGATACCCACGATATCAATCTATGAGAAATAACTGTTTCAAATATGAAAATGGCAAAAATACCAAATGACATATTTTGTGTCAAAAAATACATTAAAATAGATCCAAATAAAATTGAGTCTGGCATTAGCATATGGATTTCAGTAATAGTATTTATCACCGTACCACCCATAAAATCTTTGAACTTACTCCATACTGTAGGTTGTTCCATAGTTATTCCCTATTTATTCACTTCAGAAAACATAAAGCATCTCTGCATCTTTATATTAAGAACTCATAATGGGAATCCCTTCATATTATAAAAAATTAATTGATTCAGTACCTGGTCTTTTATCTAAGACTCATCCATCCAATAATATCTCCTGGCTATTTATGGATTTTAACTGTCTTATTTATCATTGTCTGCACCGTGAAGATATGCCTTCATATACTGGTATAAATGATGAATGGGAATCGCAACTCTGTGATAATGTTGTTAAATATTGTTTAAAAGTTATTAAAGAAGTTGATCCTAAATCTGGTGTATATATTGCAATTGATGGTGTAGTACCTATGGCTAAAATGCGTCAACAACGCCTTCGTCGCTTTAAATCAATATGGCTTCAAGATACATCTAATACAACTACTTCATCGGAGCCCATCTGGGATAGAAACTCTATTACCCCTGGTACTATCTTTATGAAAAAACTTCGTACACGACTTGAAAATATGATTACAAAATATGGTAAAAAAACGTGGAAACTTAGTTCAAGTGATGAACCTGGAGAAGGTGAACATAAAATTATTAGTGAATGGCGTAAAGGAGTTTACAAAGGAGATTTTGCAGTATATGGTCTAGATGCTGATCTTATTATCCTTTCCATTCTTGGTCGTGAGACCTGTTCACTTGATAATAAAATATGGCTATTTCGTGAAGAAGTATCTGCTGGCAAAATTTCTTATAATTCACTTGGTGATGAAATCTTTGAATGGTTTTCAATTAATGCATTAACAGATTGGTTATCAGTTGAATTTCATTCAGATCCTATTAAAAAAAGAACCTTTATTCTAAATTATTGTTTTGCAATGTCAGTTCTTGGAAATGATTTTCTTCCTAGCTCGCTCGGTCTAAAAATTCGTGACGATGGTCACTCTGAACTTCTTGATATTATTCAATCACTTATCTCTAAAAATGTATCACTTATTAATCCAAATACACTAGAAGTATCATTTGAAAATATTAAAATATTGTTTACGATACTATCTAAGGATGAAGAAGTTAGAATACAAAAGTATATTTATAAAAAACAAATGATGGCACGTAATCTTGGACAAAGTTTAGATATAACTGAATTTAAACTTGGTGATAATAATTGGCCACTATCACATATTGAAGAACAGAAACTTCTTATCAATTCTGGAAAACAATTAATTCTTAATTGGAAAGAGAAATACATAACACAATTCTTTAATGGATTAAATTTCAATAAGAATGATATTAATAGAATTTGCAAAGAATATATGTATGGTATTCAATGGATCTGGGCATATTATATGGGAACATATGATAATGTATGTTTTAATTGGTTCTATCCATTTAATTTACCGCCACTATGGTGTTGGCTCAAAGATATGGAAACAATTCCTATATTTCCAAATAAAATTCTTATTAAATCAACTGATATTAAACCAGTTGAGCAATTAGCGCTTGTTCTTCCATTAGAAAGTTGGTCTTTAATTCCTGCAGGGCCTGAGAAAATGTTACCGAAATTAGCTCCACAATTCTTTCCTTCAGTATTTTCATTTGAATCTACTGGTAAACGATTCTTCTGGGAATGTGAATCAATGATTCCGCTACCGAGTATTTTAGAAGTTAAAGAAATTATTAGACAGTATACATAGAGTTATGGTTAAATTTAGAATATCACTTAATCTTCATAATTTTAAATATCTATCTGAAGGTAAATTATCTAAACAAAAAGCTAATAAAATTATAAAATTCTATAGAGTTCTTGCTCAAATTATTAAAAAAACTCATAATTGTGATGTTAAACGTACACAGAAACAATTTAAAGAATATTGTGAGCCATTTATTAAAATCAAAAAAAATATTTTTACTGAAACTGTTACAGAAAATGATAATCCACTAGGATCCTTTATTAGTACAATATGTCCTCCATCAATTGATATAGATATTGAATTTAATATGACATCTAAACGTGAAGAAATTGCACTAAGACAATTTTATAAAGATTATAAAAGTTCTATGAATAAAAAAAGTTATAAAGAATTAAGAACATTGTACTATTCAACTAAGATTATTCAATTTGTGAATAGACTTAGAGGTTTAATAAATGAAGATGTTCTGTGGTTACGTTATATAAATCGTACTGAACTAAAAACCAAATATAGACCAAATATATCCGTGTCAGATGCAGCCGTTTTATCACTTAGTTAGCGTTTTTTATTATCTAGTTAGTAGCTTTAACACGTTTAAAGATTTCTAAAAGACCTGGGCAACATTTAGTTGCAATTTCATGTACAGCAACATTAACAACTTTTGAGACTTCAATCATAGCCTCCAAAGTTGGTTCTGCAATTAAATCATATACCACTAAAATTTCAGCCTCTCCTTTATCATCTGGAGTTACTTCCTTAATTAAAATACGACCTAATTGAATTGCTACAGCTTTCTTATCTGCACCTGATGGGATTTTTCCATCTATATTACTATTCTCTAGATGTTTAATTACTTGACCAATCGTTTTAGTAATCTTTACTGTATTATTAACATTTGGATCAGAAATAAAATCCTGTAATGCTAACTTAACTGAATCATAAATAGTTGTTGCTAGTTTTTTCTGTTCATCTGTTAAACTAGATTCTGAAATCATTTTTAGTCCAATAATTTCAGCTACAACTTTAATAGTTTCAACTCCAACACTTTCAGTTACAACCTTTTCAGTTACAACCGTAGTAACTAAAGATACATCCGTTGCTGGTTTAATTTCTACAGTATTTACTTCTTCTCCACCTTCTTCTCCTTCCTCAACTTCCTCAATCTTTTTATTTTCAACTATTTCAATTTCCTTATCAATAGGATCTACAACTGGATCAGTAACTGCTTCTTTTATAATCTTTATTGAACTCGACATTTTAGACTATATTCATAATTTAGAAATTTAATCGTCTCCATCCTTCCATGTCAATAATATTACTGATATAAATGATAATATCACACCCGCCTTCTTAAACTTAGTTAATTTTTCCTTAAAATAGAATAGTCCAATAATCGTTACAATTACATCACTCATAACATCCCATAATAAGTTCATAACCGTTAATGAATTATGATTTAATGATTCAAGAAAAAGTAAAGGTTGAAATGAATAAATTAACATAGCTATTATTATAATACCTCTCCATTGAAACCAACCTAAATTATATGCTTTTAATGAACTTAATATGAAACCATCAATTAATGCCATAGATCCACCAAAACCTAAAGCAGTTAAATCAAATTGTTTAAATATATCCATATTCTATTGCCCTGTGAGAATAAATATTATTTAAAGTAAATTTACAAGATTGTAGGTAAGATGGGTAATAGTCAATCTTTTGCAGATCCTATTCATTTACGGATTTATTCAAATATTATCCAAATACGAGATCCTGTTAAACGAGTCCAAATGATTAATACTTGTTTAGCATCAATGGAATATGTTGGAGCAGCTAAAAGAGCTGGAATTTATAGCTATCTTCTTAATTACATTAGCACTATTAATTCAGGTGGATCTCCCCCTTTACTTCCGGGAGAACAACACATTCTTCAACAAAGTTCTAACCTGCAACCACAAGCATTACAAGTACCAAGATCAATGCAACCAAATTTTCAAGGACCTGGAGCTACACATCCATCCCTTATAAAGCAACAAGGATATCAATCACAACAACTACAACAGCCACAACCGCCACAACAGCAACAGCAATATCATAATCAAATTATAACACGTACCGATAATACTCCAAGCTGGAAAGTTATTACAGATACTCCCAAACAAAAAGCTATGTCCTATTTTGCATCTTGTCTAGAAGTACTCAATATACAAGAAGAAGTTGCTTTAACTGAAGAATCCTTAAAATTATCTTACAAAAAAATGGCATTAAAAGCACATCCTGATAAAGGTGGTTCTGAAGAATACTTTGAAGCCGTTACACGTGCATACGCATATCTATCAGAAATCCTTAAACATATGAAAGGTGGTAAGAGAGATATTAATGGTCGCATTGATGCTCCTACATCACTTTCAACAAGTAGAGATGCTGAAGCAGAGAAATGGAAACACGTGGAGCCAGTTCGTTTAAATGCGAAGAATTTGGATATGAATGCATTTAATAAATTATTTGAGCAGACACATATTCCTGATCCTGATTCTGATGGTTATGGTGACTGGTTAAAGAGTGGTGATTCTAAATCGTCTTCAGGGCCAAAATTTAGTGGACAATTTAATCGTGATGTATTTAATCGCATGTTTGATGATGAAGCCAGAAAAAATCAACGTGGATCCAATTCTCTCATTGTTCATCCTGGTGAAATGGCTCTAACTCTAAATCCAAATAGTGGTGTAAGCTTTACGGGTGAAAAGGTAGAATCCTATACAGCAGCAACTGGCTCCAAATTCCAATTTACTGATCTTCGTGGAGCTTATACATCAGAAAGTACAATTTCAGATAAAGTTGCAAATGTTCAAGTTGGTGAAAGAAGTTTAGATCAATATCGTGCCTCAAGAGAACGTGCTCCAGATCCATTTACACAGACAGAGCTACATAGTATTCGTGAATTTGAAAATAGACAAAAACAACAAGATGAAATGCGTGAAAGACGTCGTGCAGAAATGGCTGTTCGTAACCAAAACTATTTTGATCAAATGAAACGAATGGTTATCACAGACGGAGTTGATTTAAATCAAGGAAAATTAACATACTAAATTTAAAGAATTAAACTAATAATTAGATAAATGTCTGAACTTCAATATGCTCTAGAATTATTTGAGTTTTTATCAATTGACGATGTTACGGCTGATTCTCTTAAAAAGGCATTTAAAAAGAAAGTTCTTACAGTTCATCCTGATAAAGGCGGCGATGCAACTGAGTTTGATGGAATGTTAGCAGGATTTGTATATTTATCAGAGACATTTCAACGTATTAATGGTGGCCGTGTGACCCTACAAAATGTTGTCTCACCTGATCAACTTAGGGATTTAAGACCAAATGAATTAATCAATCGTGTTTTTGAAGAGTTTGATAATGAAATATTTAATAAACAGTTTGAAGAATCACATAAGGTAGAAAAACACGGCTACAAAGAATGGCTTAAAAATGATTTAGAAAATAAATTAAATACAGTTAAAAAGCAATATGGAGACTTTGCTGTAATAATGCCTGTACAAAATACTCCTACATTTAATGAAAAAGATTTTCATAAAAATTTTGAGGAATCTATTAAAAAAAATAGTGTTGAACCCAGTTCAATTATTTTACATCCTGAAGCAATGGCGTATATTTCTGGTACTAATATAGGAACAGAAATCATTGAAAATGTTGCAGGTGGATATACCTCAGATATCTTTATGAATCCTGAATATACAGATGTTTTCTCTGCTTTTACTAATACAAATACTATAACAGATAAAGTTACAACCTTCAAAGAAACTAATAAAACTCTGGAGGATATAATAAATGAAAGAAATACCGCAATTAAACCATTTGATGATTTGGAACTTAAAGAAATTCAAGAATTTGAAAAGAGAAAAATAGAAGATCAAACAAATCACTTAGAGCAAGTAAAAAATTACTTTGAATTTGATGCTAATCAAAGTAAACAATTAGAAAATTGGCCGTCTGAAAAATATTCTACTGAAGCTTATCGCGGTTTTGTAATAGATCTTTAATTTCATCTAGATTTTTTTGATTTGCAACTTTTAATTGTAAATTATATTTCATATAACTAAGACTCTGTAGCATAAAATAAAAACTAATAAGTTTAAATCCAAGATGATGTAATTCAGGATATGACATTCTATTCTATTCTATTCTTATATCTTTAAATTATACATCTAAATTATTCGTGTTTATTAAATAACATAATTACAATTAATGGATCTATTCTACCAAATCGCTGGGCACGACCCATTACTTGTCCAATAAACTTCTCTTCCGTTTTATGCATAAATAGAAGATGAGTTGTATTCTCTAAATTCATACCAGCTCCTTCAATCATTGAATTCAGAAGTAGCACTTGTACATCTCCCTCTTTATAGTCTTTTAAAGTCTTCTCAATTAATTTTTGATTTCCACCATCTAACATCACAGCCTTAATTTCATTTTTAAGCAGTTTTTCCTGATATTTTACTAAAACATTCCCATTATCATTAAATATTAACCATTTGCTCCTCTTATCTGATTTCATCTTTTCAATAAATTGACCTTCTAAATATATTTCCTTACAATTACTTAAATATTTATCTGATAAAATATTTAATCTTGATTTAAGAAGTACAGCCTTTTTTTTAAAATTTTTTAATATTGAAACTCTATCTCTTAAAATATTATATTCTTTTTCTGTAATTTCATCTGTAACTACAAACCTTTCTAACTCTTTTTCTGCTTCTTCTAAAGGTTCTGTTTTCTGTAATAAATATTCAACATATTTTTCAGAAATTTCTTTATAAATAAATGGTGTAATTAATCCAGATCTATTCATAATACGATTTAATATATTATGATCACCTGCATTTAATGCCTTTATTTGTTTATAATCTATAATATCCCTAAAAAGTAAAATATGATCATCATCACAAATAATAGTATCTGTTTTTGGTTCTGGAAGATTTAATGATTTTTGTACAAATTCAGCATCACATCTACAAATGATTTTTGTGTGATCACCAATGTGATATGGGCCTAATTGTTTTTGATTAGTATATGATGCAGACATTAACCATACAAATTGTGTATTAATAGATGAACATACAAATTTATCCATAATATCAATTTCATCTACTACTACACGACATACAGCAATATTATTATCATTTATTACTTTTAAATATGCTTCTGAAAAACTATCTAATAGTAAAATTACCTTATAGCTTCTAATATTTCGAGGATTAATATATATATCCATAATATCTGCATATGTTGTAGAAAATTTACATTTTGATATCTGATCTTTAAAAATAGTCTCAATAGATTCTCTCCATTGTCCATAAATATTTTGAGGAACAATAATAATTGTTGGACCAGGTGTAATATCTGTGCGAATATGTGTTAAAATAGCATAGGTTTTACCAGAACCTGGTGGGTCATTCATAACACCTAAACAGGCATTATATGACTTAGGAGCTTCTAATTTATTCATATATCGTGCTATTGATGCTTCTGTGTGCTGAGTTTTACATATATAACCTGCCTTTTCAATATAACGAATTCTATGAAGCATTGCTTCTTGATGTGGCCATAATTTAATAGTATTATCATTGGGAGTAGGATCCCTTGATGATTTTTCTGTTAAAATAAAATTAGAATTTGAATTATTTTCTTGAATATCTGGTAATGAATCCGCAAATAAACTTTGTATATCAATCTCTTGTATAGTAATAGAATTACATTTTGTTGTAATATTATTCCACATTTACAATTAAATGATTTTATACTTTAAGTTACGATTTTAGTTATGATTTTAGTGATATGTATTTTATGCTTTTTATAGGTAGGTAAATGAGTCCAATTAACAGACTACTTTTAGTCATTGTAGCTTTATTTATAGTAGCTATCATATATGCACTATATTACTCTAAGGATCTAATTAAAAATAATCCATTTGCTGATAAACATCTTTTAAAAAGGGGAATGGATAAACCAGTCATTTGGTTATACTACGACACAAGCGATGTAAATTCACGCCAATGGGCTGATTTTGGAGCTCGTAGTTCTCGTGCTCTTAATATGCCTTTTTTAAATCTATGTTATGAAACCATTGTAAAACAAAATCAATCTGAATACCGAATTGAAGTAATTGGCGGCCTATCTGGCGCAGCAGAATTATTAGGTGGATGGGATCAACTTCCTCCCGGTCTTCGTGACCCTATTAGCCCTGTAAATGAAGCAGAACTTAACTATATTCGTGCAGCCATTCTTGCAAAATACGGTGGTCTATGGTTATCACCTTATTCTATTTGTCTTAGAGGATTTGGTAAATTGCCTGAAAATAAAATTGTATTTTTTGGCACCGATCTAGATGAAACCTATGCCGGCCCAGAAGGAACTACCGTCCCTGGTTTTCGCGCAATTTGGTCACCTTTTCCAAATCATCCCTTATTCAAAGAATGGTTTGAAATAACATATGCACGCATTGCACAAAAACGCGGGGGTGACCAAATTCGTCGTGATGCTAATTGGGATTTTGTTCGTTTAACAAATACATATGTTTCAACTGGAATTATTGTCGATCCAGCTGTTGAAGGTATGCGTAAGAAAAATGGTAAACGTATTCAATTAGAAGATTTATTAGCAACAGGAACAGATGGTAAGTTACCTTTTGACCTCTGTGCCTATACTATTTATATTCCATTCCCTTGGCCTGAACTAAGAGACCGTGAAATCTTTGGATGGTTCCTTCGTATGAATGAAGAACAAATTATGGGATCAGATATTGCTGTTAAATATTTATTAGAAAAAGGATTAAATTAAATTACAGTTTTTAAGTTTCATATAAAGTTTTATAAATAACATTTTGAAGTGCAAGAATACTTGTATTTCCTTTACAATATGAAATCCAAGAATTTATTAGAAATTTATGAATTAAAATATTATCAGAAAACAAGTTATTTCCAAACATATTATTAATTGTCTGAAAACTTTCTAAAATATCTTCATATGCATACCCTCTTTTCCAAATACCTACTATACACCTTATTGATTCAACCGAATCCCTTTTTGACATTGCCTGTAATAATGGAAAAAAATCTAAATAAAATGGTGCTGAACATAATAATCTAATCTGCTTAAGTGTGAGTGGCTCATTAAACGTAACTCTTATATCTCTAACTAACTTTAATAGCCTGACTAAATCACTAATATTATTTCCTGAGACATTTAGAATCCAATTCCACATTTCATCTGTAAATTCACTTATAACAGGCATATTTACATTTTTTAAAAAATCTTTCATATAAAATATAGTATCAATTGAATTCATTGGTATGTGAATACATCTGGACTTTAAAGCTGGAATTAAATCCTCCTCTGATGTACCAATAAATATAAACCGTGTAATATGTGAATATGATTCCATTGGCCTTCTTAAAGCCTGTTGAGAAATTTGAGGAAATGTGTCCACATCATCAACTATAACCCAACGAAAAATTTCTTCACCTATTGATTTTTGACGAATAAACAGACTTACTTGACCACGTATTGTTTGAATACCCCTATCTTGATCTGGACCCAATAATAAACATTCATCTAATGATTCTTCACCCCATAAATATGCATTTGATCTATTTTTTAAATGAGCATACTCTTTTAATAATTCTTTAACTAATGTTGTTTTTCCACATCCTGGTGCACCTGTTATAAAAATATGACTTGGTGTATTAAACTGATTAATACATTCATTCCATACAGATTCTTGACCAACAAGAGAAGTCATTATACCTGATTCTTTAAAAGACTTTAGATTCCTATGAATTACGCACGTATTAGAAGACTTATTAGAAGACTTAAAAGAATATTATATCTTAATTTTAAATATGTCAGGGAGTCCAAAGAAATCTTTATATGAAATTCTTGGTGTAAATAAGACAGATAGTTGTAATGAAATTAAAAAAAAATATTTTAAATTAGCAAGAACACATCATCCAGATAAGGGTGGTGATCCTGAACATTTTAAAGAAATGGTTCGTGCTAGTGAAATTTTAACAGATGAGAAAAAACGAAAAATGTATGATGAATTTGGTGTAGTTGACGGCGAAAATGGAGGAGTTCCTAATGGAATGCAATTTAATGGGCAAGGTGGATTTCCATTTCCATTTGAAATTAATCTTAATGATCTGTTTGGAGGTATGTTTGGTAATCCTCCAGTTGGTCCTAATAAGGGACCCATTCGAAAAGGTAAAAAGCCTGCACCATCTATTCAGACTATTAATATCACTCTGGAACAATTTTACTTAGGACATAACTTTGATATAAATATAAATCGATCTTCATTTTGTGGGACTTGTGATCATACTGGGGCTAAATCAAAGGAATCTTGTAAACCTTGTAATGGACGGGGAGCTATATCACAGGTTGTTCAAATGGGTCCAATGGCTATGCATACAACAGGACCCTGTCTTGATTGCAAAGGTAAAGGAGAACGGATCATTACCAGCTGTGATAAATGTTCAGGTACAGGCTTCCTTCAGGAAAAGCGTACTCTTTCTGTTAAAATTATTCCTGGTACACGCCCTGGAGAAACTTATATTTTCCCTGAAGTATGCTCTGATCACCCTGCCTTTGAACGTCCTGGTGATGCTCATATCAATATTGCTGAAGATCCCAATGATCCTGCTTTCAAATTTTTTAAACGCTCTGGTGATAAGCTACAAAATCTTGAAACAACTGTTTCTTTGTCACTCTCGGAATCTCTAATTGGATGTACAGTACAAATAAATAATCATCCTGCATATGATGAAGGGCTATTTATTAAAATTCCTGCGGGGTCTTTTCACGGAGACAAATATTGCTTAAGTGGATTTGGTATGCCTATTCCAGGTAATATTGGAAAATATGGTGATCTTTTTGTTACAATTAATGTTATAATCAAACCTATGGAACGTAACTTATTTAGTGCACAAGGATATGAACTATTAAAACCTTTATTTGAAGATAAAATTAGAAAAACAGAATGTCCAGAAGACAGTGTTCAAACTGAATTATTTTTACATAAAAACACTTTTTAAGAAAAAGTGTCCAAAAACTACTTAGCACTTTTTAAGAAAAAGTGTCCAAAA
>VFQS010000798.1_pt1 | contig 32052 bp, 24 predicted proteins | sample 3512361 | NCBI WGS metagenome assembly VFQS01 (sample SAMN10412375, study PRJNA504923) | tailings metagenome | isolation source: Relicate 1 Philex TSF3 active mining | place: Philippines
CGCATGCGCGGGTATGACATGGATTTGTCACCCCCGGCTCGATCGGGGGTCCATGATTTGGGACAATTCACCAAAGAGGTGCTTATGTCTGTTTATTGGGTCGGTGACGTGCAGGGTTGCGATGCGCCTTTGGGGCGCTTGCTGGACGAGGTGGATTTCTCGCCGAGCCGGGACGCTTTGTATGTGTTGGGCGACTTGGTGAACCGGGGACCTGCTTCAGAACAGGTGCTGCGGCGCTTGATGGCCATGGGCAGCGCTGTGCAGTGCGTGTTGGGCAACCACGATTTGCATTTGCTGGCCGTGGCCGCCGGGGCTGGGCGGCTCAAGCCGATGGACACGCTGGACGGCATCTTGCACGCCGTCGACCGCCCTGCCTTGCTGGACTGGCTGCGGCACCAACGCATGGCCATTTGGGAGCACGGCGTCTTGATGGTGCATGCGGGCGTATTGCCGTCGTGGACGGTGGCGCAGACCTTGGCTTTGGCGGGCGAGGTGGAGTCGGTTTTGCGTGGACCTGATTTGAGTGATTTTTTGCACCAGATGTATGGCAACGAGCCTGCGGCTTGGCGCGAGGATTTGACGGGCGTGGGCCGCTTGCGGGTGATCGTGAATGCGTTGACCCGGCTGCGATTTTGCTCGACGGCGGGAGAGATGGAGTTTGCGAGCAAAGAAGGGGCCGATGCGGCACCTGCGGGTTTCATGCCGTGGTTTGATGTGCCGGGCCGGCAAACGGCCGATGTGACGGTGGCTTTTGGGCATTGGTCGACTTTGGGTTTGCTCAAGCGCGAGGACGTGTGGGCACTGGACACGGGTTGCGTGTGGGGCGGCTGCCTGAGCACGATGCGGCTGGATGCTGACGGACAGCACGAGTTGATTCAGGTGAAGTGCGAGCAGGCGCAGCGGCCAGGGTGAATGTGTAGGAGACTGCCCCGGCGGCCGAATGAATGCCCTGTCCCTGTGGGAGGCTGCCCCTGCGGCCGAATGGATGCCCTGTCCCTGTGGGAGGTCGCCCCTGCGACCGAATGAATGAAGTGGCTCCGGCCACCATTCGCGAGCAGGGGCTCGCTCCTACAAAAAATCCAATGCAGCTTGAAGTTCCTTGTGGGAGGTCGCCCCTGCGGCCGAATGGATGCCCTGTCCCTGTGGGAGGCCGCCCCTGCGGCCGAAGGTGTGAAGTGGCTCTAGCCACCATTCGCGAGCAGGGGCTCGCTCCTACAAAAAATCCAATGCCGCCTGATGTTCCCTGTGAGAGGCTGCCCCTGCGGCCGAAGGTGTGAACGGGCTCAGCGCTCGCCAGACCAGCCCTTTTTGTGGCACGATCAGCGGGTGAAAATCAATGCCCTGCAAGACCTCAAGAAGGTCCAGAAACAACTCGCCGAGGCCCATGAAAAAGCCAAGGCCGAAGAGGCCGCTCGACTTGCCGCTGAACGCCAGCGCGAAGCCGAGGCCAATTTGTTTGTGCGTGCGGTCGGCGTTGTCCAGCGGCTGCCCTCGCACGACCAAGCCCGCATCAGCCCACCCGCGCCCGCGCCTGTGGCCTTGCAGCGCAAAAAAGACGAAGAAGCAGTGTTGCGCGACGCCTTGAGCGATGGCTTTGATGTGAGTACTTTGCTCGACACGGATGACGCCCTGAGTTTTCGGCGCCCCGGCATCGGCATCGACGTGACGCAAAAGCTGCGCAAAGGCGGCTGGTCCATTCAGCGCGAGATCGACCTGCACGGCCTGCGCAGCGACGAGGCCCGTGTGGCACTGGCCGAATTCATCCGCATCGCCCACCGACAAGGCCTGCGGTGCCTGCGCGTGGTGCATGGCAAAGGGCTGGGTTCGCCGGGCAAAACCTCGGTGCTCAAACCCAAGGTCCACAGCTGGTTGATCCAAAAAAACCAGGTCATGGCTTTCGTTCAGGCCAAACCCGCAGAGGGCGGTGCTGGGGCTTTGCTGGTGTTGCTCAAACCAGCAAGTTGAGCTGATTCCGTCTTGTCATTCCGCATTGTCATTCCCGCGAAGGCGGGAATTTGTGCCATGAAAACCATGGATTCCCGCATGCGCGGGAATGACAAATAAATTTTCGGGAATGACAGAAAGACGCGCGGGGATGACAGGTCACGACACAAACTGCGGGGAAAGATCAAACGCCGCGGTTGCGCATCCAGTCGGCGGTTTTGAAGAAGCTGGCATTCAGGCGTTCGCGCAGCACCGGATCCACCTGGGTTTCCTGCATGGCTTGGTCCATGCAGGCGAGCCATTGGTCACGCTCCAACACACCGATTGAAAACGGCATGTGCCGCATGCGCAGGCGTGGGTGGCCAAAGCGCTCGGTGTAATGCTCCGGCCCGCCCAGCCAGCCGCACAAGAACCAGAACAGTTTGTCGCGTGCGTCTTGCAAGGTGCTGCCGTGAGCGGCTCGCAGCTCTTTGTAGCCGGGCTCGATGTCCATGAGGTCATAAAAACGCTCGGCCAGGGCCTTGACGCGGGCTTCCCCTCCGATCCACTCGAACGGGGTATCAAACGGGGGTTTGTCTTCGATTTGCATGGTAGGTATTTTGCTGGAAGCGGTGTTCAAGGTTTTGTGTGGGAGCGAGCGATCATTTGTAAAAGGGACCGGTCTTGTGTGGGAGCGAGCCCCTGCTCGCGAATGAACGCCGGAGCTACTTCAAACATTCGGCCGCAGGGGCGGCCTCCCACAGAGAACATCAGGCACGCATAAAAATGGGATCTGACCCCAATTGATCACATGGCTTGTCATACCCGCGAATGCGGGTATCCATGTCTCACTCTGCCGCTTGCCTTAAGGTTTGCATGACGGGTTGGCGCAGCACGCCGGAGAGGCTGAGGCTGCCGGCTGTCCAGGCCAGCACAGCGCCCAAGGCGCCGCCCGCCAAAGGTGCCCACAGCGGCGGTTGCCACGCAAACTCAAACGCGAAACGGGCCAGTGCCCAACCCACCACCAGGGCCATGCTGCTGGCCATGAAGCCGGCCAGCCAACCGAGGCCCAGAAGCTCTGTGCGCTGCACTTGGGCCAACAGAGTGCGCCCTGCCCCGAGCGACCGCATGATGGCGTATTCGCGCTCACGCGCCTGACGGCTGGCACCCACGGCGGCCAACAGCACCATGAGGCCTGCGGCCAATGTGAAGGCGAAGAGGTACTCCACCGCACGGATCACCTGGTCCATGACGCGTTGCACCTGGGCCAGGGTGCTGCGCATGTCGACGCTGGTGATGTTGGGGAACTGGTTGACCAGCGCATTGTCAAAAACAGCCGGGCCTGGTGGCGAGCGAAAGGCCGCCATGTACGTCATGGGCAGATCGGGCATTTGCGAGACGGGGAACATCATGAAGAAGTTGGCGCGCATGGAGGTCCAGTCCACTTTGCGCAGGCTGGTGATGCGGGCTTCGCGGGTCTGGCCTGCGATGTCGAAGCGCAGTTGATCGCCCAGCTTCAAACCCAGTGTGTCGGCAATGCCTTGCTCCACGCTCACACCATCGGCTTCTTCGGGCGCCCAGCGGCCTGCCGTGAGGGGGTTGTGTGCGGGCAAGGTGGCCGAATGGGACAGGTTGATTTCGCGGTCGATCAGGCGTTTGGCACGGTCGGCTTCAAAGTCGGTGGGGCCGACTTCGCGGCCGTTGATGGCCACCAATCGGCCCCGGATCATGGGGAACCAGTCGGGCGATGGCACCCCGGCTTTGTTCAAGCTGGCCAAGAAGTCGGTGGCTTGCTCGGGCTGCACATTGATGACAAATCGGTCAGGCGCATTGGCTGGCGTGGCCTGCCGCCAGCTGGCGATCAGGTCGGTGCGCAGCAGCACCAACAGGGCCAAGGCCAACAAACCCACCGACAAGGCGCTGACCTGCACCACCGCAAACACGGGACGCGCCGCCACTTGGCGCGTGGCCAGGCGTAACCAGCGCGGGGCTTGCTCGCCCGGCACAGCGCGGCGCAGCAACCACAACGCAGCAGCGGCCAAACCGGCAAACACCAGCAAGGCCACGGCAAACCCACCCACGGTGATCAAGCCCAAAGTCAGGTTGCGGCTGACCATGAGCAGCGTCAAAGCAAAGCCCACCAGGCCCATGGCCAGCACCAGACCCGAGCGCACTTGCAGGCTGCCCAGGTCGCGACGAATGACACGCAAAGGCGGCACCTGCGCCAACTGCAACACGGGGGGCAAACCAAAAGCCACCAGCAAGGTCAGGCCCATGGCCATGCCCATCAAAGCGGGTTGCACGGTCGCGTTGGGCAGTTGTGCATCGACCAGACCCTCCAGCAAAACCACAAAGCCCAGGTGCACGGCGTAGCCTGCCAGCACGCCCACGGCACTGGCCAAAAGGCCTGCGCCCAAAAACTCTAGGCCATAGCTCAAGGTGAGTGTGCGCTGGCTTTGACCCAAAACGCGCAGCAAGGCACAGGCATCGAGCTGCCTCTCGGCGAAACTGCGAGCGGCCAAGGCCACGGCCACGGCGCAGAGCAAGGCGGCCAGCAAGGCCACTAGGTTCAGAAACTGGGAAGCACGGTCCAGCGTCTGGCGCATTTCGGGGCGCCCGCTGTCGAGCGACTCGATCTGCACGCCGCGCACATGGGGCTTGTCCACTTCAGGCCGTGCCCACTGCACAAAGCGTTCGGCCGCCGCGGCATCGCCTGCCACCGCCATGCGCCAAGTGACGCGGCTGGCGGGTTGCACCAGACCGGTCGATGCCAAATCGGCCGCGTTCATCATGACGCGGGGGGCAAAGGTCATGAAACCTGCGCCCCGGTCGGGTTCGCGCTCGATGACGGCCGAGATGAGGAAACTGCGCTCGCCCAAGCCCAGCATGTGCCCGGTTTTCAGGCCCAGGTTATCGAGCAGCGCGGGGTCCACCCACACTTCGCCCGCGGGGGGGATGGCGGGTTTGAAGTCTGAAGCGCTTGGTTGGCCCACATCGGGCAAGACGAGCAACTTGCCGCGCAAGGGGTAACCGGGCTCCACCGCTTTGAGAGCGACCAGTCGGCTGGCACCGCCTTGCTCGGCCAAGGCACGGGCCATGGTGGGAAAGCTCACATTGGTGTTGGTCTGCAAGCCCAGGCTTTGGGCCCGTTGCACAAAGGCAGCGGGGGTACTTTGGTCGCTGACCACCACCGCATCGCCACCGAGCAGCTGGCGCGCATCACGCCAAAGGCCTGACTGCATGCGGTCGGCCAAAAAGCCCACCGCCGTGAGCGCGGCCACCGCCAGTGCAACCGACAACATCAGCAACCGCAACTCGCCCGCACGCAAATCGCGCCACAAATTGCGCCCCCCCAGCCGCAGGCCGTGCATCCATCCTTGTTGATTCATCCCGCCACCTTACCGCACAAGCCATTCACGGCGCGGAGCAAGGCATTTTTTGTGCCCACTCCACCATTCGGCCGCAGGGGCGGCCTCCCAGCACCTGAGCCTTCGTGGGAGCGAGCCCCTGCTCGCGAATGACCGCCGAAGCCACTGCAAACATTCGGCTGCAGGGGCAGCCTCCTACAGAGACGCGGCATCGGGAGTTTTGTGGGAGCGAGCCCCCGCTCGCGAAAGGTGGTCAAACAGACTTGCCAGCCCAAGGCGTGGTGACTAGCATGCCCACAGGGAGCACAACATGGCACAAAAAGCCGGGTCACACCGCTTGCGAATTGGCCGCCATTCACAAGCCGGCCAGGTGTATCTGCTGACAATGGTCACACTCAACCGCCAGGCTGTTTTTGCGGAGTTTCAAGCCGCGCGCTGTCTGATCCGTACTTTGCACGCCGAAGACCGTTTGGGCAGAGCCCGCACGTGGGCTTATGTGCTGATGCCCGACCACCTGCACTGGTTGATGAAACTGGGCGAACACGTGAATTTGTCCACGTGTGTGCAGGGCGTGAAATCGCTGGTTTCGCGTCAGTTAGGCCAGACGGTTTGGCAGCCTGGATTTCATGACCGGGCCATGCGGCAAGAAGAGGACTTGCAGGCCCTGGCCAGGTACATCGTTACCAATCCTTTGCGGGCTGGTTTGGTCAAGCGCGTGGGCGATTACCCGCATTGGGATGCGATGTGGCTTTGATATGAAACCTTCGGTGGCAGGGGTGGCCTCGCACTGGGACAGAGCCTCTGGCTTTTTGTGGGAGCGAGCCCCTGCTCGCGAATCTTTGCCGGTGCCAACCCCGCATTCGGCCGCAGGGGCGGCCTCCCACAAGGATTGAGCTCCTGATCAGCCATTCGGCTGCGGGGGCAGCCTCCCACAAAGCGAAGGCACCCTGTATTTAGTGGGAGCGAGCCCCTGCTCGCGAAGGTTTAACGGGCCAGCTCGGGTTGCCACACCAGGCGCTCGGGGGCGCTGAAACACAAGAAGCGCTTGTTGGTGGCGCGGCCGATGGCGCACAGGCCCAGGCGCTTGGCGACGTCCAGGCCCATTTGTGTGATGCCGCTGCGTGACACCACCACAGGCACGCCCATTTGCGCGGACTTGATGACCATCTCGCTGGTCAAGCGGCCGGTGGTGTAGAACACTTTGTCCTGGCCACTGATATCGTTCATCCACATCCAGCCCGCGATGGTGTCCACCGCGTTGTGGCGTCCCACGTCTTCGACGAACATGAGCATTTCGTCGCCCTGAAACAAGGCGCAACCGTGCACCGAACCGGACGATTTGTAGGTGGTTTCCTGCAAGCGGATGGCGTTCACCAAGCCATAGAGCTGGCCTTGCGTGATCTGGGCGGGCGGCAACACGATCTCGTCGATGTGGGCCATCAAGTCGCCAAACACGCTGCCTTGACCACAGCCGGTGGTGACCACGCGGTCGGCGCTGCGCTCGATCACCACCTGCGCGTTGGCGCGGGTTTTGACAGCGGCCACACCGGGCTCGCCCACTTCGCCTTCGCCAATGGTCCAATCCACCGTGATCGAGTCGATCTGGTCCACCGAATCAATGAGGCGCTGATTGCGCAGGAAGCCCAGCACCAGCCACTCGGGCTCAGCACCCAGGGTCATCAGCGTGACCAGTTCTTTTTTGTCGAGGTAAATGGTGAGCGCTCGCTCGGCCGGGATTTGCGTCTCGGACACCTCACCGAATTCGTTGCGCACCGTCACGCTGCGCGTGAGGGGCGCACGCGCTCGGGTGATGTGGGGCTTGGGCAGGGACGGTGCGGCCACGGGGGCGTTCAGTACAACAGACATGGCTTGAGCCTAACGTAAAAATCCCCCGCCGTTGCCGACGGGGGATTTTGCGGTGACGCTGAAAAAAGGATCAGCCTTTTTTGGCAGGTGCTGCCGCGGGCTTGGCACCCGCAGGCGCGGCGGCTGGGGCTGCAGCCGTGGTGTCGGCAGGCTTGTAAGCACCGGGGTCCACACAGGCGGGTGTGGCGGTGGGTGCGGCTTTGCCTTTGCCATTGGTTTTGTAATAGTGCGCTGCCACTTTTTCGCGGGACTTGCACAGCTGGAAGTCGGCCACTTTATTGCCATGCGCAGTTTTGGCAGCGGCTTCGGCCGCTTTGGCCTTGGCTTCCTCGCTGGGGGCAGGCAGTTTGGCCGCAGCGCTGAAGCTGATGGCCATGGCAGACAAAACAAGCAGGTATTTTTTCATGGTGTTCTCCTGACTCAAACCGAAGCCGTGGATGCCGTAGGGGAAGAGGCGGCAGGCGCCGAGCGCTGGGCCGGGATCTTGCCTGCCTTGATGTCGTCGTACCAGAGCTCATGGTGCTCTTTGGCCCAGGTCTCATCGACGTAGCCTTCGCGCATGGCCTTGTAGGCACCGCGCATGCCGATGGTGCCCATGTAGATGTGGCCGATGAACATGGCCATCATGAACAAGGTGGCGACACCGTGGACCATGTTAGCGATCTGCATGGTGCTGCGCTCATAAATCAGGCCGGGGATCAGCATGTCGAGCACCAGGCCCGACGCGACCACAATGAAGCCCAGGAACAGCACACCGCCCCAGAACACCACCTTCTCACCCGCATTGAAGCGGTGCGAAGGCACTTCGGTGCCCGAGAACAGGCCGCCCCCTTTGAGGATCCAGACCAGATCGTCTTTGCTGGGCATGTTGTCCTTGAGGAAGGTGACAAACACCACCACCAGCGACACCGCAAACAAGGGGCCTGCAAAGTTGTGCACGTTTTTCAGGACATAGCTCAACCAGCCAAACAGCGTGGGGCCGATGATGGGCAGCAAAAAGTATTTGCCGTAGGCCATGACGATGCCCGAAACGGCCAAGGTCACGAAGGCAATCGCATTGGCCCAGTGGGCCGAGCGCTCGAAGGGCGTGAACCGTTCGATCTTGCGACCAGTTTCCTGACCATGCAATTCGATCGTGCCCTTGCTGAAATAAAACAAGGCCATGGCACCCACCGCGATCAACATCAAAGCAGCACCATAAGGAATGATGATGTTGTTGCGCACCTGACGCCAGGACTCACCGGCCGAAGCAAGGCGCGAACCAGGGTACTGCACAAAGGGCTGGATCAGGTTGCCGGCTTCGGGGGCCTGGCTTTTGGGCAGGCTGGTGTAACCCGTCACGCCCTGCCCCACGGCACGCCACATGGGCGCGTTGTTGCCGGGCTGGACCTGGGCACGTTCGGCGTTGGTCTGGTCTTTGTACTTCGGATCGGCGTCCGCACCGGGCGCGATCTGGAAGATGTTGGCGCTTTTCACGCCCAGGCTGTTGTCAGCCGGGGCAGCAGCGGCAGTGGGTGCGGTGGTTGCAGTCGGTGCCGTGCTGGGGGCCTGCGTCTGGGCGGCAACGCCCCACGCGGCCACAGCGAGCCCGATGGTCAATAAGAAGCGGCGCATGAACTTCTCCTTGGCGCTCACTTGGGTGCGCGCACGTGGTCGTTTTGGCCGTAAGTGGCACGGGCCTTGAGGTGGTTGGCCCACCCGTCTTTGTCACCGGCTTTCCAGCCAGGTTCGGTGAACGGGGCCACGCCCGTGCCGCTGTAGGCAGGCTTGTCGGTGCGCACGCCCTTGACCTCTTGCGGCTTTTCGCCACAAGCCACCAACAAGGCTGCGCTGCAAAGGATGAAAGCTGCTTTCATGTTCAGGCTCCTTGTTTGGCTTGGTTGCCGTAAGCGGTGCCCCAACCCCAGACTTCTGCGCCCTTGCCGCGCTGAATAACGCGGCCACGCAGGATGTCGGTGATGACGTCGCCGTCACCGGCCAGCAGGGCCTTGGTCGAGCACATCTCGGCGCAAGCGGGCAGCTTGCCTTCGGCCAGGCGGTTGCGACCGTATTTCTCGAACTCGGACTGGCTGCCGTGCTCTTCGGGGCCTCCCGCGCAGAAGGTGCATTTGTCCATCTTGCCGCGCACACCGAAGGTGCCGCTGGATGGGAACTGGGGCGCACCAAACGGGCAAGCGTAGGAGCAGTAGCCGCAGCCAATGCAGATGTCCTTGTCGTGCAGGACCACGCCTTCTTCGGTTTTGTAGAAGCAGTTGACAGGGCAAACGGCCATGCAAGGTGCATCCGAGCAGTGCATGCAGGCGACCGAGATCGACTTTTCACCAGGAACGCCATCGTTCAAGGTGACCACGCGGCGGCGGTTGACGCCCCATGGAACTTCGTGTTCGTTTTTGCAAGCGGTGACGCAACCGTTGCATTCGATGCAGCGCTCTGCATCGCAGATGAATTTCATTCGTGCCATCGTGTTCTCCTGGGGCGCTTAGGCTTTTTCGATGTTGCAGATGGTGGTCTTGGTCTCTTGCATCATGGTGACGCTGTCATAACCGTAGGTGGTGGCGGTGTTGACCGCCTCGCCGCGCACCACGGGCGCAGCACCTTTGGGGTAATACGCCAGCATGTCGACGCCTTGCCAACGACCCGAGAAGTGGAAAGGCATCCAGACCGTGCCGGTGTCGACGCGCTCAGTCACCAAAGCCTGCACATCGAGCTTGGCACCCGTTGGGCTCTTGAGCCAGACGCGGTCGCCGTTGCGAATACCGCGGTCGGCCGCCGTCTTGGGGTTGATCTCGACATAGGCTTCCTGCTGCAACTCGGCCAGCCAGGGGTTGGAGCGTGTTTCCTCGCCACCGCCTTCGTACTCGACCAGACGGCCGGAGGTGAGGATGAGCGGGAACTTCTCGTGCACCTTGTCGGCGATGTTCTTGTCCTGCACGGTCTTGTACAGGGTGGGCAGACGCCAAAAGGCTTTCTTGTCGTCGTGCGTGGGGTACTTGGCCATGAGGTCTGGACGTGTGCCGTACAGCGGCTCGCGGTGCTGCGGGATCGGGTCGGGGAAGTTCCAGACCACGGCACGCGCCTTGGCATTGCCAAACGGATGGCAGCCGTGGTTCTTCATGAACACACGGATCATGCCGCCCGACGAGTCGGTCTTCCAGTTCTTGCCTTCGGCCTTGGCTTTTTCAGCCTCGGTCAGCTCGTCCCACCAGCCCAGCTTCTTGAGCAGGATGTGGTCGAGTTCGGGATAGCCAGTGGTGATGTCGGCACCCAACGAGTGCGAACCGTCTTCGGCCAGCAGGCTCTTGCCTTCGCGCTCCACGCCAAAGTTGGCGCGGAAGTTGCCGCCGCCGTCCATGACGTGTTTGGAGGTGTCATAGAGGTTGGACGTGCCAGGGTGCTTCATCTCGGGCGTGCCGTAGCAAGGCCATGGCAGACCGAAATAATCACCCGTGAAGTCGTAACCGGTTTCCTTGTCTTTACCGCCCTTGGCCTTCAAGGTCTTCACGTCGAACACGTTCATGTTCTTCATGTGGGCCTTCAGGCGCTCGGGGCTTTGGCCGGTGTAGCCAATGGTCCAGACGCACTTGTTGATTTCGCGCAGGATGTCTTCGGGCATGGGCTCGTCCATGCCCTTGACCTTTTGCATCTTGTAGTTCTTGGACAGCTCTTTGGCAAAGCCGAGTTTTTCGGCCAGCTGGTGCATGATCATGTGGTCTGAGCGGCTCTCCCACAAAGGATCGATCACCTTCTCGCGCCACTGCAAAGAGCGGTTGGAAGCGGTGCAGGAACCGCTGGTTTCAAACTGTGTCGCAGCGGGCAACAGGTAGACCGCGCGGTTGGGGTTCAGGTCTTCGGCCTTGCCGGGCATCGCGGCCATGGCAGCGGTGGCCGATGGGTAGGGATCCACCACCACCAACAGGTCCAGCTTGTCCATGGCGCGCTTCATGTCCAGACCTCGGGTCTGCGAGTTGGGGGCATGGCCCCAATAGAACACGCCGCGCAGGTTGCTGTCCTGGTCGATCAGCTCGTTGTTCTCGAGCACACCGTCGATCCAGCGGGACACGGTGATGCCGTTCTTGCCCATCATGGCGGGCGTTGCAAACTGCTTTTTGATCCACTCGAAGTCCACACCCCAGGTGTTGGCGAAGTGCTTCCACGAACCTTCGGCCAGGCCGTAGTAGCCGGGCAGCGAGTCGGGGTTGGGGCCGACGTCGGTCGCGCCCTGCACGTTGTCGTGGCCACGGAAGATGTTGGTGCCGCCGCCGGACTTGCCGACGTTGCCCAAAGCCAGCTGCAAGATGCAGGAGGCGCGCACCATGGCGTTGCCAATGGTGTGCTGGGTCTGGCCCATGCACCAGACAATGGTGCCGGGGTTGTTGTCGTGCAGCATCTTGGCGACCTTGAACATCTGGTCTTCCTTGACGCCGCAGGCCTCTTCCACCTTGTCGGGTGTCCATTTGGCCATGATTTCGGCCTTGACAGCCTCCATGCCATAGACACGGTCGCTGATGTATTTTTTGTCTTCCCAGCCGTTCTTGAAGATGTGATAGACCAGACCGAACAGGAAAGGAATGTCGGTACCCGAGCGGATGCGCACGTACTCGTCGGCCTTGGCGGCGGTGCGGGTGAAGCGCGGATCGACCACGATCATCTTGCAGCCGTTTTCCTTGGCGTGCAGCATGTGCAGCATGGACACGGGGTGGGCTTCGGCCGCGTTGGAGCCAATGTACAAAGCGACCTTGCTGTTTTGCATGTCGTTGTACGAGTTGGTCATGGCGCCATAACCCCAGGTGTTGGCCACACCGGCCACGGTGGTGGAGTGGCAAATACGGGCCTGGTGGTCACAGTTGTTGGTGCCCCAGAAGCTCACGAACTTGCGCAGCAAATAGGCTTGTTCGTTGTTGTGCTTGGACGAGCCGATGAAATACACGCTGTCCGGGCCACTGGCTTTTTTCAGCTCCAGCATCTTGGCGCTGATTTCGTTGAGCGCCACATCCCAGCTGATGCGCTCGTATTTGCCGTTGACCAGCTTCATGGGGTAGCGCAGGCGGTATTCGCCGTGGCCGTGCTCGCGCAGCGCAGCACCTTTGGCGCAATGCGCGCCGAGGTTGATGGGCGAATCGAACACGGCTTCCTGGCGCACCCAAACGCCGTTTTCAACGACGGCATCGACCGCGCAACCCACTGAGCAGTGGGTGCACACAGTGCGTTTGACTTCGACCTTGCCTGCGCCCACGATGGACGCGCCCGTGGCGGCCTGGGCTTTTTGCACCAGGCTCAGCTGCGATGCAGCCAGGCCCACACCGACACCCAGACCCGAGCGACGCAGGAAACTGCGGCGGTCCATGGTGGGCAAAGCCTGCGACAAACCACGGCGCAGGCTGTGGATGAAGGGGGACGAGACAGCACCGGAAGTGCCGGTTTGTTTTTTGGTCAGCAACATGGAGGGCTCCAGTTGGGGATGAACAGGAAAGAAAACGAAAAGTGAATCAGACGCGCGTGGTCTTGTAGTACTGCTGAACGTGTTCGCTCAGGGTGTAACCACCACCGCGTGTGGGCTTGGGCAAGGCCACGGCAGCGGGTGCAGTCTGTTTGACCACGCCGGGCAAAACAGCAGTGGCTGCAGCCACTGCGCCCACCGTGGCAGCGCCCGAAAACAGGCTGCGACGTGAAAGAGAGGAAGTTTTGGAAGACATCAAAGACTCCTGAAAGAAGAACAAGGCAACTGCTCACCAGAAGAATCGACTGAGGCAATGTTTGGCACAGGCGATCTTAGCGATTCAATGGCGCTTTTGTCATGTAAAAACCCTTACTTCGAATAGCTACGCGTCAAACCGGTGACAGCGGAGGCAAGCAAAGGCACACAATGTGCGCCAGCACACACCAAGCCGCGGCTTGGTGTGTGCGGACAACTTCTTTTTTTACTTGTAAAGCACCTCAGGCAACCACATGCCGATGGCCGGGAACATGTAGAGCAGCACGATGGCAAACACCTGGATGGCCATGAAGGGCAGCATGCCTGCAAAGATCTGGTTCAGCGTGACGTGGGGTGGGCTGACGCCTTTGAGGTAAAAAGCCGCCATCGCCACAGGTGGGCTGAGGAACGCGGTCTGCAGGTTCAAGGCCACCAACAAGCCGAAGAACAGGGGATCGATGCCGAAGTGGGGCAGCAAAGGGATGAAGATCGGCATGAAAATCACAATGATCTCGGTCCACTCCAGCGGCCAGCCCAGCAAGAAGATAACCACCTGGGCCAGGATCATGAACTGCACCGGAGTCAGGTCCATGCCCAGCACCCAGTCGTTGATGATCTCCTGGCCACCCAGCAGCGCGAACGCGGCCGAGAAGATGCTGGAGCCCACAAACAGCCAGCACACCATGGCACTGGTCTTGGCCGTGAGGTACACCGACTCGCGCAGCACCACGTAGTTCAGGCGTCGGTAAGCCGCCGCCAGCAACAAGCCGCCCAGTGAGCCCATGGCCGCGGCTTCGGTCGGTGTGGCCAAGCCAAACACGATGGTGCCCAGCACCGCCAAAATCATGAGGGCCAAGGGGAAGAACGAGCCCAGCAGCATCTTGAAAATCTCAAGGCGCGTGAAGCTGAAGTAAGCGTAGAAGATGGCCAAAGCCACCACGCAGCTGGCCAAGCCAATCCAGAAAGACATGGGCGCGGGCACACGTTCGGCGGCTGCCGCAGGCGCTTGAGCGTCAGCACTGGCGGCCACAGGGGCTTCTTCTTTGGCAGCTTCTGCAGCAGGTGCCGCGTCGGCTTTGGCCATTTCGGTCGGAGCGGCAGGTGTTTCCGCGCCTTCAGACTCGGGCTCGGACAGGCCGCTCACGCTTTCGGCTTCGTCTTCGGTTTCTGCAGTCTCGGCCAATTCGCCACCCATGGCCACCACGCCTTCCACCGCCTCGACAGCAACGGGTGCAGTGACTTTGAAGTAAATGGTGCCCATGATCGCTGCCACGGCCAAAGCCGGCAGCAAGGCAATGCCCAAGTGGTTGAGCAACTCGCGCATGGGCACAGCCGCATTGCGCTTGCCTTTGATCGCACCGATCAGACCCGGCAAAACAGTGCTGCTGACGTCCTTGGACACCACCTGCGCAAAGGCCGGCAAAGGCACGATGCGGTCTTCAGCCGACATGGGCGGGGCCATGCTGGGCTTGACTTTGGCCAGAATCACGACATACAACACGTACAAGGTCGCCAACATCACACCCGGGAAAAACGCACCCGCATACAGCTTGACCACCGACACGCCAGCGGTCGCACCGTACACGATCAGCATGACCGAAGGTGGAATCAAAATACCCAGGCAACCGCCTGCGGTGATGGCACCGGCCGACAATTGCACGCTGTAACCTGCACGCAGCATGGCGGGCAGCGCCAGCAGGCCCATGAGCGTGACCACCGCGCCGACGATGCCGGTGGCCGTGGCAAAAATGGCGCAAGTCACAATGGTCGCGACGGCCAGAGAACCTGGCAAGCGGGCCATGGCCAGGTGCATGCTCTTGAACAGTTTTTCGATCAGGTTGGCGCGTTCAATGAGGTAGCCCATGAACACGAACAAGGGGATCGAGATCAGCACGTCGTTGGACATGACCGAATACGCACGCTGCACCATCAGGTCCAGGGTTTGCTGAACCGCCAAACCAGGGTTTTGGCTCTTGTAGGCAATCCAGGCGAAGATCATGCCCATGCCCATCAAAGTGAAGGCGGTCGGGAAACCCAACATGATCGCCACCACCACCAGCGCCAGCATCAACAAACCCAAATGACCGTTGGTCATCTCCGAGGGCGCAGGCAACAAAACAAAGGCCGACACCACGACCAAGGCCATGATCGTCAGGCCGAACCAGACTTCTTTTTTCATTTGTGGGTTCCCTTGCCAGCCGTCACCAGCGCATCGAGTTTCGCGATGTCTTCGTCCTTGACGTTGACCATTTCCTTGAGTTTTTCGACGTCGACCTCGTCCACGTCATCGCCGCGCTTGGGCCACTCGCCCTGCTTGATGCAAACAATGCAACGCACGATTTCAACCAGGCCTTGCGCCAGCAAGAAAGCACCTGCAATGGGCAAGATGGTCTTGAAGGGGTAAACCGGGGGGCCGTCGGCCGTGATGTTGGAGTGTTCGTTGATGGCCCAGGACTCGGCAGCAAAGCCATAGCCGGCGTAGGCCAAAGCCACCACACCGGGAATGAAAAACAGGATGTAAAGCGTCAAATCCAGCCAGGCCTGCAGGCGGGGCGGGAAAAAACCATACAGTACATCGCCGCGCACGTGGCCATTTTTGGACAGGGTATAGGCGCCAGCCATCATGAAGAGCGAGCCGTACATCATGCTCATCACGTCAAAGGCCCAGGCGTGGGGGTTGTCCAGAACATAACGGGAGAACACCTCCCAGGAAATCATGAAAGTCAAACCCACGATCAACCAGGAAAAGAACTGGCCAATCCAGGTGCTGACTTTGTCAATAAAGAGCAACAGATTTTGCATAAGGGAACCACATAAATAAATCAGCCATCCAGGAAACCTGGATGGCTGATGGAAACGCTTAAAAAATCAACCTTTTTTCGGCGCGGCAGCTTTGGCCCCGAAGAAGTGGTTCACAGCCATACGGCGGCTGATGTTGGTGTCCTGGTCCCACTTCACAGCACGGGCTGCGAAAGCTTTCTGCGAGGCCACCACTTCCTTGAAGATGGGGTTCTCGGCAGACTTCTTCTCGAGGATTTCAGACCAGACCTTGAGCTGCTCTTGCAGGATCGCATCAGGCGTCTTGAAGAACTTGACTTTGTCCTTGGTCTGCAATTCGATGTAGTCCTTGGAATAACGGTCGATGGCTTTCCACGACATGTCGGCCGAAGCGGCTTCTGTGGCGATCGCGATCACAGACTTCAACTTCGCAGGCAGTGCGTCGTACTTGGTCTTGTTGAACATGATCTCGAAGGTTTCCGATGCCTGGTGGTAGCTTTGCAGCATGCAGACCTTGGAAACGTCGGGGAAGCCCAGGATGCGGTCAGATGTCGCGTTGTTGAACTCGGCACCGTCGAGCAGACCACGGTCCATCGCAGGGACGATCTCGCCGCCTGGCAAGGCGTTCACGGCAGCGCCCATGGCGGTGAACAGGTCAATGGCCAAACCGTTGGTACGGAACTTCAGGCCTTTCAGGTCCGATGTCTTGGTGATCGGCTTCTTGAACCAGCCGAATGGCTGTGTGGCCATGGGGCCGTAAAGGAAGGACTGCACGTTGCCGCCGATGGAGGCATACAGCTTGGCCAGCAGCTCAGCGCCGCCGCCGTACTTGTGCCAGGCCAGAATCATGTTGGCGTCCATGCCGAAAGCAGGACCGGAGCTCCACAGGGCCAAAGCGTTTTGCTTGCCGTAGTGGTAACCCAACACGCCGTGACCGCCGTCCAGGGTGCCCTTGGACACCGCTTCGAGCAAACCGAAGGCTGGCACCACAGCGCCTGCTGGCAGCACTTCGATCTTCAGATCGCCACCGGTCATGTCGTTGACTTTTTTGGCGTAGTCGAGGGCGTACTCGTGGAAGATGTCCTTGGCAGGCCATGTGCTCTGCCAACGCATGGAGATCGGGCCGGTCTGGGCCTTGGCGATCATGGGGGCAGAAATGGCACCTGCTGCCAGGGCTGCGCCTTTGAGAAGGTTACGACGGCGTGGGGTTTTGTTGTCTGACAAAGTGGATCTCCAATCGTTGTTGAACTTACAAGCGTAAAAAATTACCGCTTGGTCAATCATTATGCGATCAGCCCCAACGATACCCCTCAGTAGAAACCCGCAGCTTTGCCGTCAATATTTTCAATTCAGAACACAAAAATTTTCAATCACGCCACCAGATCAAAACCCTGCGACTCCACGCTGATGAAGGCTTCGGTGAAAGCCGCCAGCCGCGCGTAGAACACCGCGCGGGGATGGGCCTGCAAGGTCTGACACAAAGCGGGCAGCCAGGGTTGCACATGCTGCGTGAAAAAGGCTTGTTGGCGGGTCAGGTTGGACACCGCCACATCGTCGCCCGCGATCAGGAAGCGCATGACCTCCAACACATAGGCCACATGGTCTTCGGTTTCCGGCATGGTCTCGCTGCGGGCCAGGCCCAGCTCGGCCAAATCGTCGCGCAGGCGCACCAAGGGCTTTTCGTTCAGGAAACCGCTGAGGTAATGCGAGCCGAACACATACACCTCGGGTTTGCCCACACCGCCAAAGAGGGCGGTGTATTCGGCGGCGATTTGCGCCTGGCTCAAGCTGCGGGCGCAGGCCACCAGCTCTCGCCAAGGCTCTTCCAGAAAGCCACCGGCATCGGGGGCTTCGGTCACCGCGACCTGCAACTGGCCGAGCAGTTCATCGCCCGGGGCCTGGTAGTACAGCTGAGACAGCAGGCCATAGACTTCGGCACGGGCGGTTTCTTCGTCCAGCGCGTGGCTGCTGGCGGACAGGTTCAGTTCTTGGCTCATGGCAACAGATTATTGGGGTTTGGAAGGCGTGCCGGCACCCGGAACGCGCACCTGGTTCTCGTCGGTGAACATGTCCACCACGCGGCAGTCGCCGCACATTTTGAGCCGCTCCAGGGCCGCACCCTGGAACATGCTGTGCCCAGCCAGGCGGCCCAGCATGGCTTCAATGCCTTTGAGCGTGCCAAAAGGTTTGCTGCAGCGGATGCAGGCATAAGGCGGGCTGCCATGCAGCACCCGGGGCTGCGTGCGCTCGGGCACCAGCGACAGGCGCGACTGCAAGGTGATCGCGTTCTCCGGGCAGGTCTTGGCACACAGGCCGCATTGCACGCAGTTTTTCTCGATGAAACGGATTTCGGGCTGCAGCGGGTTGTCCTGCAGGGCCGACGAGGGGCAAGCGCCCACGCAGCTCATGCACAAGGTGCATTTGTTGCCATCGACCACGATACTGCCCAAAGGCGAACCGGCAGTGGGCAAATCGAGCGCCTTGGGGCGAGTGGCTTCATCCATGGCCATGACGGGGGACTGGGCCATGAGGTGGTCGATGACCAGCTCCAGATTGCTGCGCTTTTCGGCCTGCACCGCGTGGCGGGCGGCGGTGGCGGGGCCGGTGGGCAAGCTGCTGGCCTTGAGGCTGCGGGCACACAGGCGCTGCAAATCGGCGTCCAGTGAGGTCGCGGTCTTGGCTTCGATGAGCTGGAAATGCACGCCGGTGTAACCCAGGCCATTGAGCAGGCTTTGGGCCACGGCCATTTGTTCCATGAGCGCGGTGCGGTATTGCGGCGCTTCTTCGTGGGTGAGCAGCACCATGACCTGGCGAGCACCATAAGCCACGGCCGAGAGCCACAACTCCATGCCGACACTGGCGGTGTGCCACAAGGCCACAGGCATCACACGGGCGGGCACGCCTTGCATGACGCCCAGCTGCGCACCCCGGCCCAGCTCGTCGATCAGAGCCTGGCCTTTTTCCTGGCTGTGCAGCAGCAGCGCAGCATCACGCCCGCCTGCGGCCTGGTAGGCCGACAGCAGTGCGCGGATCTTGGCGCCCTGCTCTGCCGGGCGCGGGTAGGCGTAGGTCAGCGCGCCCGTGGGGCAAGCCGTGGTGCACGCGCCGCAGCCCACACACAGATTGGGGTTGACCACGATTTGCTGACGGCTTTTGTCCGAGCGCACGGCCTCGGCCGAGCAAATGTCGATGCAGGCGCTGCAGCCGACTTGCTCGTTGCGGCTGTGGGCGCAAAGCTTTTGCTTGTAGGCAAAAAAGCGGGGCTTTTCAAACTCGCCCACCAGCTCGCGCACCTTGAGCAGGGTTTGCAGGTCTTGGCCGTCCCATCGGAAATAGCCTTGGGGCAAGGCGTGCGAGGTGAACGTGGGCGAGGCTTGGTTACCGCGCAGGTCCAGCACCACATCGAAGCGCTCGGTTTGCGGGCGGGCGTCGCGTGAGAAGTCGATGGCGCCCGCGGCTTCGCACACCTTCACGCAGTCACGGTGCGAGGTGCAACGCGACAGGTCCACCTGGTAATCGAGGCCAATGGCCTGCTCGGGGCAAGCGGCCACGCAGGCGTTGCAGCGGGTGCACAGGTCCAGATCAATCGGGTTGCTGGCATCCCAGGACACCTCAAACGCACCCAACCAGCCCTTGAGACCTTGCAAGCGACCGGCCACCACCGGGAAACGGCGCTCCTGGCTGCCCCCGGCGTTGCCGGGGCCTTGCGCAAAAATCGTGACCTGCATCGCGTCGGCCAGGAAGCTGGCCGCGCGTTCGGCGGCATCGATGGCCCCGATGATGAGCAGCCGGCCTTCGCTTTTGTAAGTGACGGTGGCCACTGGCTCCGGCTCGGGCAGGCGGGCAGCCGCCAGCAAGGCGGCCATTTTGGGCGTGGCGTGCGCGGCTTCCTGGCCCCAGCCGCCGGTTTCGCGGATGTTGACAAAGCGGATCGGTGAAATCGCACCTTCGGTTTGTTCGGCCAGTTCAATGAACAGGCGTTTTTCTTGCGTGCAGGCCACCACCACGGTCTCGCCGGTTTTCACGGCTTTCTGGAAATGCCCGGCCTCGCGCCGGCACAAGGTGGTGTGCAGCGTCAGGTCTTCACCCAGTGCTTGCCCCAGAGCTGGGGCTTGCAGGGGCATGGTTTGGTTGCAGTTGCAAATCAGGGTGGTCATGTTCTGTCGGTTCGGGTGCCTGCAGCACTGGTGTGGGCTGCAGTGTCGGTGTCGTTGAGGAGGGCGACTGTGCCACAAGTGGCGAGCCTTGCGGCGCGTCGGGACTTTTCGCGAACTTGTCCTGCCCCTCGCTTTCCGCAGTCTGCGGTGTGTCGGCTGGGTCTTTTTGAGGGAACAGGTTCAGCAACTCGGCCCCAACCATTTTTTCGAGCATACCCGCTGGCAATGGGTCGGGGGTGTTGTAGTCGCCGATGTAAATGTCCAAACCGTCCATCACATTGAAGTGCGGGTCGGTGAAGAGCTTCTTCATGGCGGCATTGCGCACCTCGCCGGGCACGCCTTGGCGCATGAAGGCCTGGAAATCAGACGATGGCGTGAGGCCCTGCACATCGGCCATGGTCGGCAGTGCGGGCTCTGGCTCACCGCCTGGGGGTGTGGCGGCACCCGGGGTAACAGGGCCTGCGGCATGGGGCTGCACCCCACCATCGACCCGGGTAGGCGAAGAAACAGCGGCCGAAGCCTCCCTGCTTGCAGTGTCGGTCTGGGTCTTTGGGGGGTCGCTCGGGTCAAGGCCTTGCTTGCGGCGCGACCAACGGCTGAAAAAGTTGTCGCTCATGGCCCCGGCCTTGCGCCTTTGCGCTTGCTGTCGGTGCTGACCGAAACGGGTTGACCAAAACGGTCGGTCAAGCGCTGAAAACTCTGAGGGCGTTGGCGCTTTTTCTCTTCGGGCACGTAATGCTGCTCGGCAAACCCTTGTATCCATGCCACCACGTCGGCAGGCGCGGGCACGGTTTCCACGGTTTCCTGTGCGTCCAGCCAGCGGCCTGCATCGTGGTAACTCAGGCTCACGGCTTGCGGCACGGCCAGCGGCTCGCTGCCGTCTTCGGCGTCGGTCAAACGCCACATCACAAAGTAGCAAGGCGTGGGCGAAGTGGCATTGAGCCAATAGCCTTCCGCGTCGTCGGTGAACAGTGCCACGGGCCAGCCGGGGTAAAGCCAAAGCGACTCGGTCTCGGTCTGGCGCAGGCTGCGGGGGGCTGTGCCAAAACCCGCTTCGTTGGGCACCACATCGGCCAACACCCAGCGCCAAGCTTGCCAACGCGCCATGGGCCCTTGCACGGCCTCTTTGCGCATCAGAACAGCCACATCAATTTGTGGACGTGAAGACATGGACACAGTTTCCCCTGGAGAGATGGAACATCAGCTGCCCAGCACGTACTCGTGCGCGGGCAAAGCCAGCAAGAATACCGTACCTTGGCCGGCCTCGCTCTCGAAGCTCAATCGCCCCCCGTGCGAAGCAACAATGGACTGGCTGAGCCACAAGCCCACCCCCATGCCCTTGGATTTGGAGGTTTTGAAAAGCGCAAACACATCGGCTTTTTCATCTTCGGCAATGCCGCAGCCGTTGTCGGCGATGCGCAGCTCAACCCAGTCGGATTGCACTTGCCCGGAGATGGCAATGCGGGCGGCATGGCCTGACTTTTCGACCAGCGCATCGATCGCATTGTTCAGCAAATTGAGCACGACCTGCTGCAACTGGGTGGGATCCCCCGTCAACATCAAAGGCACTTTCAGGTCCACGTCGAATTCAATGGCACTGCGCTTGGCATGGGCGCCCACGATGTTGAGCACATCCCGAACCAGTTGGGCCAGATCCAGGCGGGCGTATTCGCCCTTGCCGGTGGCAAACATGCTGCGCAAGGTGCGGATGATGGCGGCGGCGTGGCGCGTGTCATCACGGATCAAATCGGCCAGCTTGTGGGCCTCGGCCAGGGCCGCTTGGGGGTCCCGGTTGCGCTGCAGGTGCGACTCGATCAACTCGGTCTTGAGCACGATGGTGGTCAGCGGCTGGTTCAACTCATGGGCGATGCTGGCCACCAAGGCCCCCATGCCCGCCGACTTGTTGGACAGGGTCAACTGTCGGATGATTTCCTGCCGCTCGATCAGCAAAACACCCAGGTCCTCGGAGTGCTGCAGAGCCAATGCCGCACGCTCTTGCTCGCGGGCCAATTGCTGCTCCATCGCGATTCGGCTGCGGTGGTCCTGGTCGATGAAGATCTGCATGAAGCCCACGCACAGCATGACCAGCGCAATGAATTGGCCCGCAAAGACCAGCAATTGGTCCCAGGAGGTTTCGTACAAATCGGTGGCCCCCACCCCTGCCAGCATGGCCAGCGCCTTGATGCCCAGCGTGCCCGACAAAATCATGCCCGCCCACTTGACCGAATTGGCGCCATTGGGGTCGTGCGTCAGGGCAATGCGTTTTCCTGCATAAAAGTATTCGAGACAGTTGAAGGTGTAAAACACATAGAACACCAGCATGATGGTGCGCTCGGGAGAGCCCGAAAAATGCAGACCATAGCTGAGGGCCAAAAAGACGATGTTGGACCCGCCCGATGCCCACAGCCACGTGGGCGATGCCGGGCCATTGAGTGAGCGTAAAGCCACCTGGCGGCCCCAATTGCCCGCAGCCATCAGGAATTGGCCGGCCACCACCACGACATCGGTGCTGAGCCACCCCCGGCTGCCCAGCACACACAAACCCAGCGCACTGAAAATGCCCGAAGCACTCCACAACACCACCACCGGGCTGCGAAAACGGGCCAGCCCATACCAGATGGCGGCGTGCAGCATCAGGTACAAAAACGCATCCATCCAGAAGATGGTTTGCACATTCACATTCAAAGCGGCCTCCTTGGCCTGGTCGCAGGGCAAACCGGGGGCAGTGCCAAATCACCACCGCGCCGGTTCAAGACAGCCGCCGATTATGCGTTGACCCGTGCTGCCGCTTCGATCCGCACCGCGCAGTATTTGAATTCCGGGATCTTGCCAAACGGATCCAGCGCCGCATTGGTCAGCAAGTTGGCCGCCGCTTCCTGGTAGGCAAAGGGGATGAACACCGAGCCTGCGGGCGTGCCATCGTCCTGGCGCAGCTGCAGCAGCACCTCGCCCCGCCGCGAAGCGATCCGCACCGTCTGCCCGGCCTGCAAACCCAGCCGCCGCAGATCGGCCCCGCACATCGACGCCGTGGCTGCAGGCTCCAGGGCGTCCAGCACGGTGGCGCGGCGCGTCATGCTGCCGGTGTGCCAGTGCTCCAGCTGCCGCCCGGTGATGAGCACCAGCGGGTACTCGGCATCGGGTTGCTCATTGGCCGGGATCAGGCTGGCAGGCACCAGCCACACGCGACCGTCCTGGGTGGGGAAGTGGTCGTGGAAGACGATGGGCTGGCCCGGGTCGTCGGCGCTCACGCACGGATAAGTGACCGAGCCCGCGTTCAAACGCGCCCAGTCGATGCCGCCAATGGCCGGGGCCATGGCCTGGCGCATTTCCTCATAGACCTGGGCCACGCCATCGTGTTCGCCTGTGTAGGCCCAGTTCAGGCCCAGGCGCTGCGCGATCTGCTGGATGATCCACAAGTCAGGCTTGGCATCGCCCGGCGGCTGAACCGCCTGGCGGCCCATTTGCACCGTGCGGTCGGTGTTGCTGACGGTGCCGGTTTTTTCGGGCCAGGCGCTGGCGGGCAGCACCACATCGGCCAGCCAGGCGGTCTCCGTCAAAAAGATGTCTTGCACCACCAGGTGCTGCAGGCTGGCCAGCGCGTGGCGGGCGTGGTTCAGGTCGGGGTCGCTCATGGCCGGGTTCTCGCCCATGATGTACATGCCGCGCACCTTGTGCGGATCGCTGTCCGGGGCCAGCGCCTTGTGCATGATCTCGACTACGGTGTAGCCGGGCTGGTCGTCGAGCTTTGTGCCCCAGAATTTCTCGAACCAGTCGTGCGCGGACTTGTCGGTGACCCGCTGGTAGTTGGGGTACATCATCGGGATCAGGCCCGCGTCGCTCGCACCCTGCACGTTGTTCTGGCCGCGCAGCGGGTGCAAGCCCGTGCCAGGGCGGCCGATCTGCCCGGTGATGCTGGCCAGCGCGATCAGGCAGCGCACGTTGTCAGTGCCATGCACGTGCTGGCTCACGCCCATGCCCCACAAAATCATGGCGGCTTTGGCGCTGGCATAGGCCCGCGCCACTTCGCGGATGGTCTGGGCAGGGATGCCGCAGATCGCACTCATGGCCTCGGGCGTGTAGTCCTGCACATGGGCCTTGAGTTCGGCCACGTTGTCGGCGCGTTCTTTTAAAAAGGCTTCGTTGCACAGCCCTTCGTGGACGATGACGTGCAGCATCGCGTTGAGCAGCGCCACATCGGTGTCGGCCTTGAACTGAAGGGTGCGCCAGGCGTGACGCCCGATGTCGGTGATGCGCGGGTCGGCCAGCACGATGCGGGTGCCGCGTTGGGCGGCGTTCTTCATCCAGGTAGCGGCCACCGGGTGGTTGGCGGTCGGGTTGGAGCCGATGACGAGGATCAGGTCCGAATGCTCGACATCGCGCACCGGGTTGCTCACCGCGCCCGAGCCCACACCTTCGAGCAAAGCCGCGACGCTGGACGCATGGCACAGGCGGGTGCAGTGGTCCACGTTGTTGCTGCCAAAGCCGGTACGCACCAGCTTCTGGAACAGGTAGGCTTCTTCGTTGCTGCCCTTGGCCGAGCCAAAGCCGGCAAGCGATTTGGGGCCGTGTTGTTGGCGCAGCGCATTGAGCGGCTGTGTGGCCAGTGCCAGTGCTTCCTCCCAAGTGGCCTCCCGGAAAACCTCGCGCCAATCGGTGCGGCCATCGATCAGGCTGAGGTCCTTGGCCACGCCCGGCTTGCGGATCAGCGGCTTCGTGATGCGGTCCGGGCTGTGGATGTAGTCCATGCCAAAACGGCCCTTGACACACAAACGCCCTTCGTTGGCCGGGCCTTCGCGGCCTTTGACGCTGATGATTTTTTCGTCACGCACCTGGTAGGTGACCAGGCAACCCACGCCGCAAAACGGGCACACCGAGTCGACTTCGCGGTCCACCTTTTGTGGCCCCATGTGGCTCTTGGGCATGAGCGCCCCCGTAGGGCAGGCCTGCACGCATTCACCACAACCCACGCAGCTGCTGCCACCCATCGGGTCGGCCAGGTCAAACACCACCTGGGTGTGTGCACCCCGAAAAGCCAGACCGATCACATCGTTGACCTGCAGGTCGCGGCAAGCGCGTTCGCAGCGGTTGCACTGGATGCAGGCATCCAGATTCACGGCCATGGCCGGGTGCGAGAGGTCGGCGGGCACCGCCTCGCGCTGGAGCGCGGCCAAGGCCGGGCGCACCTGCACGCCGTGGTGCTCGGCCCATTGGCTCAACTCACCGTGTGGGGCTTCTGCGCGGTCATCGAGCCACTTGTGGCCCTGCTCGGGCAGGTCGGCCAGCAGCATCTCCAGCACCATCTTCTGGCTTTTGACGGCGCGTTCGCTGTTCGTCTGCACCTGCATGCCGGGCGTGGCGCTGCGGCAGCAACTGGGGGCCAGCGTGCGCTCACCGGCCACCTCGACCACGCAAGCGCGGCAATTGCCGTCGGGCGCGAGGCCTTCCTTGTGGCACAGGTGCGGGATGGCGATGCCCAGTTCTTTGGCGATGTTGAAAATGCTTTGGCCCGCGGGGGCCTCGACGCTTTGGCCGTTGAGGGTGAATTGGACGGTGCTCATGCGCAGCCCCCAAGACTGTCATGCCCGACCACCTCAAAGCGGTCATGCCCGACCACCTCAAAGCGGTCATGCCCGACCGCTTCAACACTGTCATGCCCGACTTGATCGGGCATCCATGGTTTGCATGCATGGATACCCGCGTGCGCGGGTATGACAGAGACATGGATATCCGCCTTCGCGGGTATGACAGAAAGATAGGCACGCCCGACCACTGCGAAACTGTCATGCCCGACTTGATCGGGCATCCATGTCTTCAGAACGCTGGATCCTCGGGTCAAGCCCGAGGATGACAAATCACACGCATTCATGTTTTCACCTCCACAGCCACTTCGTGCGGAAAGTAATCAAGCACACACCGAATCGGGTTGGGCGCGGCCTGGCCCAGGCCACAAATCGACGCGTCGCCCATGACCTGCGCCAGGTCTTGCAGGGTGTCGGCATCCCACACATCGGCCGCCATGAGCTGCGCGGCCTTGTCGGTGCCGACGCGGCAAGGCGTGCATTGGCCGCAGCTTTCGTGTGCAAAAAAGCGCATCACGTTCAGGGCCGCTTCGCGGGCGCTGTCGTGTTGGCTGAGCACCATCACGGCGGCCGAGCCGATGAAGCAGCCGTGCGGCTGCAGCGTGTCAAAGTCGAGCGGCACATCGGCCAGACGTGCGGGCAAGATGCCGCCGCTGGCACCACCGGGCAAATAGGCATACAGTGTGTGCCCCTCGGCCATGCCGCCGCAGTGTTCATCCACCAGTTCGCGCAACGTGATGCCCGCAGGCGCGAGCTTGACGCCCGGGTGCTTCACGCGCCCGCTCACGCTAAAGCGCCTCAGGCCTTTGCGGCCATGGCGCCCATGCGCTGCAAAGCTGTCCGCGCCTTGTTCGATCAGCTCGCGAATCCAGAACAGCGTCTCAAAGTTGTGCTCCAGTGTGGGCCGGCCAAACAGGCCCACCTCGGCAATGTAGGGCGGGCGCAGGCGGGGCTCGCCGCGTTTGCCTTCGATGCTCTCGATCATGGCCGACTCTTCGCCGCAGATGTAGGCGCCCGCGCCACGGCGCAACTCAATGTGCGGCAGTGCGCATGGCGGGTTCAATTTCAGCGCCGCAAGTTCTTCCGTCAGCAGGACACGGGCCTCGTGGTATTCGTCGCGCAGGTAGATGTAGACCGCTTCGCAGCCGACCACGCTGGCGGCGATCAGCACGCCTTCCAGAAATCGGTGCGGATCGGCCTCCAGGCAGGTGCGGTCCTTGAAGGTGCCGGGCTCGCCTTCGTCAATGTTCACTGCCATCAGGCGCGGGCCGGGCTGGCTGCGCACGATGCGCCATTTGCGCCCGGCCGGGAAACCCGCGCCGCCCAGACCTCGCAAACCCGAGGACTCCAGACACTGGATGACCGATTCGTGGTCTTTCAAGCCCGCCGCGACCTGCAACGCCAGCTGGTAGCCGCCCGCCTGCCGATAAGCCGCCAAGCGCGTGGCGTCGGGCAGCGGGTTCGGTGCGGTCTGCTGCGCCGCCACCCGCTCGCTCACGGCCTGCAGCGTGGCCTGCGCCACCGCCTGCTGGCCAACTTGTGCGGCCGGGGCCTGCTCGCAGCGGCCTAGGCACGGCACGGGCACCACTTTCACATCCAGCAGTTCGCGCTGCAACTGGCGCAGCAAGCCGTCGCTGCCGGCCAAGCAGCAGCTCAGGCTGTCGCACACCCGCACGGTGATGCGCGGGGCAGTGGCATCGTCTTTCAGGATTTCGAAGTGGTGATAAAAAGAAGCGACCTCGAAGACCTCGACCACGGGCAAGCGCATCTCGGCCGCCAGCGCCACGATGTGGCGCTCGAACAGACCATGGAAATGGTCGTTGAGCACATGCAGGTGCTCGATCAACAGATCCCGGCGGTGACCGTCTGAGGGCGGTGCGCCGATCAGGGCGCGCACCTGGGCGCGCGCTTCATCGCTGGCCTGACGGCCTTTGAGCTGCGAACGCGGTTGGCGCAGTTGCTGGCGAACCTGTTCCAGGCCAATGTGGGTAGCGTTCGCCATACGGGATCAGTAGGTTTCGAGGTGCAAACGGCCTTCTTTCTTGAGCGCCGCGCCCACGGTATCCCAATCGAGTCCGGCGTTCTGTGCGATGTCGCGCAGGGCCATGACCACGCCCTCTTCCATGCTCTTCAAGCCACACACATAAAAACAGGTGTTCGGGTCCTTGAGCTGGGCCGCGAGGTCGGCCGCGCGTTCGCGCATGGCGTCCTGCACATAGCGCTTGGGCTTGCCGACTTCACGCGAGAAGGCGAATTCGATGTCGATGAAGTCTTTGGGCAGGTTGTTCAGCGGACCAAAGTACGGCAGCTCGGCAGGCGTGCGGGCACCAAAGAACAGCATCAGTTTGCCACCCTCGAACTTGCCGCTGGCGCGCAGGCGACGACGCCATTCGGTCATGGCGCGCATGGGGGCCGAGCCCGTGCCGGTGCAGATCATGACGATGTTGCTCTTGGGGTGGTTGGGCATCAGGAAGCTCGCGCCAAACGGCCCGATCACCTGCACCTTGTCACCGACCTTCAAGTCGCACATGTAGTTGGAGCCGACGCCGCGCACGGGTTTTCCATCGTGGTCTTCGAGCACGCGCTTGATGGTCAGCGACAGGTTGTTGTGGCCGGGGCGCTCGCCGTTGCGGGGGCTGGCGATCGAGTACTGGCGCGCATGGTGCGGCTTGCCTTTGGCGTCCACACCGGGCGGGATGATGCCGATCGACTGGCCTTCGAGCACCGGGAAAGGCATGCTGCCAAAGTCGAGCACGATGTGGTGGGTGTCGTAGTCTTGTTGGCCTGCTTGTTGGCCCACCTCGGTCACACGCAGGTTGCCCGTCACGGTGGCGGTGATGGTTTTCTCGGCCGCTTTGGGGCCATAGAGGTTGGTGTAGGCGTGGGCAGCCGACCAGGGGGGGGTGGTCGCTCCGAACTGGGCCGAGTTGAAACCCGAGGCTGCGGCGGTTGTGGCCGCCGATGCCGATGAAGAGGCTGCAGCTTGAACAGCAGCTTGGGCTTCTTCCTGAGCAGCACCCGCATCGCCGCCACCAGCGGCAGCGAGTTCTTCTGCGCTCAGCTCCGCAGGCAGCACATCCCACTTGAGTTGTTCTTCGATGCTGTAGGCCTTGGCCTTGGGCATCATGCGCCAGTTGTCGATGGAGCCGGTGGGGCACGGCGAGATGCAGTCCATGCAGAGGTTGCAGATGTCGGCCTTGACCACGTAGTTGAGCGAGTCGTGGGTGATGGCGCCGACCGGGCAGATCGCTTCGCAGGTGTTGCAGCGGATGCAGATTTCCGGGTCGATCAGGTGTTGTTTGATCAAGGTCGCTTCTGTGCTCATGTCTTGGCTCTCTTGTTGTGTCTTTGGCTTTTGTTTTGGGTCTGCTGGGTCCGCGACGCTATGGCTTGGGGCCGGGCACCTCATACGGGGTACCGGAAAATCGGTGCCCGGCCCCAAGCCATACCGCCGCTCATCGCCTTTGCAGACATGGCAGTCTAACGGCATCAGGTGTGCTTTGCGCACACCATGCAGTTGACAGAGGAAGGGGTGTGAGACGATTTTCCGGTACCCCGTATGAGGCACCCGCCCCTTCCTCTGTCAACTGCCGCCCCCGCAACAAAACAGGGGCAGCAGTCAAATCAGAACATCAGTTGAAGCGGACGTAATCAAAGTCCACGGGCTGACGGTTGATGCCCATGACGGGTGGCGCGATCCAGTTGGCGAACTTGCCGGGCTCGACGACACGGCCCATCAGGCTGGCCACATAGGCGCGGTCTTCGTTGGTTGGCAGCCACTCGCCCACTTTGGCCATCCACTCGGCATCGGTCACCACACGGCCGTCGGGCGTGATCTTGGCGCCGGACAAAGAACCGATGTTGCGGTGGAACGCCTTGTGTGGTGCGGTCAACTTGTACTGGATACCGGCCTTCTCGATCACGCGGTTCCAACGCTCGATACCGCCTTTGGAATCGGTGATGTAGTCGTCGCGCAGCACTTCGTTCAAAGCGTTGAGCATCGGCACTTCTTTTTCGACCAGCTTGCCGTCTTCGACCGACAGGATCTTGTAGCTGTTGCCCTTCAAGACGTGGTCGTCGGTGCGCTTGCCTTCTTCGTAACGGCCTTTCAGGCCCGAGCTGTAGAAGGTGGCGGCGTTGGACGACTGGTCGGCACCGAACAGGTCGATGGTCACCGAGAAGTGGAAGTTGATGTAACGCTGGATGGTCGGCAGATCGATCACGCCGGCGGCACGCAGCTTGGCCACGTCGTCGGTCTTGAGCTCGTTCATCGCGTTCACGGTGCGCTGGATCACGCGGCCCACGCCGGACTCGCCCACGAACATGTGGTGCGCTTCTTCGGTCAGCATGAACTTGGTGGTGCGGGCCAGCGGGTCGAACGCGGATTCGGCCAGGGCGCACAGCTGGAACTTGCCGTCACGGTCGGTGAAGTAGGTGAACATGAAGAAGGACAACCAGTCAGGGGTCTTCTCGTTGAAGGCCTGCAGGATGCGGGGGTTGTCTTCGTTACCGCTGTTGCGCTGCAGCAGGGCGTCGGCTTCTTCACGGCCGTCCTTGCCGAAGTATTTGTGCAGCAGGTACACCATGGCCCACAGGTGGCGGCCTTCTTCGACGTTGATCTGGAACAGGTTGCGCAGGTCGTACATGCTGGGCGCAGTCAGGCCCAGGTGACGCTGCTGCTCGACCGATGCGGGCTCGGTGTCGCCTTGTGTCACGATGATGCGACGCAGGTTGGCGCGGTGCTCGCCAGGCACGTCTTGCCAGGCTTTCTCGCCGATGTGGTCACCGAAGTGGATCTTGCGGTCTTGCTCGCCGGGGTTGAGGAACACGCCCCAACGGTAGTCGCGCATCTTGACGTGGCCGAACTGGGCCCAGCCTTGCGGGTCCACACTCACGGCCGTGCGCAGGTACACGTCCATGTCGGTCGAGCCCTCGGGGCCCATGTCGTCCCACCAGTTGATGAAGTTGGGCTGCCACTGCTCGAGTGCGCGTTGCAGCGTGCGGTCTTCCGACAGGTTGACGTTGTTGGGGATTTTTTCGCTGTAGTTGATACCGGACATGAGAGTCTCCAGAAAATTAAAGCAACGGTGGGGTCAAATTTCGGTTGCAGCGCGGACCACCGGGAACCACGCTGCACAACGTCAAAACATCAAACGCGGTTCAGGTCGAAGCTGACTTTTTCGCCTTTGCCGTAAACCTTCAGGGCACCTTTTTCGCCAACGGCGTTGGGGCGCTGGAAGATCCAGTTCTGCCAGGCGGTCAAGCGGCCGAAGATGCGGGTCAGCATGTTCTCTTGCTGAGCGAAACGCAGGTTGGCTTCCAGACCGGTCAGGGCGTCAGGCGACATGGACGAACGCTCTTCCAGGGCCAGACGGATTTCGTCGGCCCAGTCGATGTCGTCAGGCGCAGCCGTCACCAAGCCCAGGGCCAGTGCAGCGTCGGCGTCCAAGGCCTTGCCGATGGCGCCGCGTGCGGCGTCCATGGCGGGCGCTTCTTCGTAGAAGCGGCGCTGCAGGCGGGTCTGGTCATTGACCATGGGGAAGAAACCGAAGTTCATTTCGTTCAGCTGGATCTTGGGGGCCTTGGCGGCATCGTCCGGCAGCGCCAGCATGTAGGCGCGGTCGGCGCAGAAAGCCAGCTCGGCGAGTGTGCCGACAAAACATGTCCCCTCTTCGATCAGGGCGAACAGGCTGCGCGAGGTCACGTCCATGCGGGCCAGGGTGCGGCGCAGGTGGCCGATGGTTTCACGCACAAACCAGTGGTCCTTGTTCGCCAGCATGGTGGCGTCGGAGGCCAGCACCGCGGCAGCGTCGCCTGAAGTCTTGATGACCCAGGTGCCAATGTCGAGTTCGTTGGTGCGCATGTGCAGGATGGCGTCGTCGAGTTCACGCACCATCTGCAGTGGCCACCAGTTCACGCCTGCGGCTTCGATGCCGGCGATGTCGGTGGGCTGGGCCGTGGCGGGCGCCTTGACGGTGAAGGTGGCGATGCGCTTGGCGCGGTCGATGTCTACTGTGACATTGGTGTAAGTCAATGCGTCAGCGGCGATGGTGCGGTTGATCGGTGTGAGGGTCACACCCTTGGCGCCAACGGGGCGGATGCTGCCAGCGGCCAGCTTGGTGGCGCGCTCTTTGACCACCTCCTTGAAGGCGGCGGGCTTGGCGATCGCGTCGACCAAGCGCCAGTCCACGGCTTTTTGACCGCGCACGCCTTCGACGCTGGTGCAGAAAATGTCGGCCAGGTCGTGGCGCACATGGCGCTTGTCGGTCACGCGGGTCAGGCCGCCGGTGCCGGGCAACACGCCCAGCAATGGCACTTCAGGCAACGAGACGGCACTGGAACGGTCATCCACCAGCACGATGTCATCGCAGGCCAAAGCCAGCTCGTAGCCGCCGCCAGCGCAAGCGCCGTTCAGGGCCGCGACAAATTTCAGGCCGTCGTGCTTGCTGGAGTCTTCGATGCCGTTGCGGGTTTCGTTGGTGAACTTGCAGAAGTTCACTTTCCAGCCGTGGGTCGAGACACCCAACATGAAGATGTTGGCGCCGGAGCAGAACACGCGGTCTTTCAGGCTGGTCACCACCACGGTGCGCACTTCGGGGTGCTCAAAGCGGATGCGCTGCAGCGCGTCGTGCAACTCGATGTCCACACCCAGGTCGTAGCTGTTGAGCTTGAGTTTGTAGCCAGGGCGA
>VFQS010000800.1_pt1 | contig 31996 bp, 56 predicted proteins | sample 3512361 | NCBI WGS metagenome assembly VFQS01 (sample SAMN10412375, study PRJNA504923) | tailings metagenome | isolation source: Relicate 1 Philex TSF3 active mining | place: Philippines
ACTCTCGAAAGAACGTCGCTTGCATGGGCTTAAAGTTGTATCGTGTGTAGTCAATATTGGGCGAATTAGGCATTAGGCTTGTGCAAACAATCTGCACCCGCTTCTGATCTAGCATGTCTTGCGCGAGTTTGTTAAACCGCAACCACAATTTCCCGCCAACAGATGTATCTCTAAATTCTGGGACAACCCACCAAGCTACCTCGTGAAGCTCTTTAACCGAACTGTTCCAAAAGTTGCTTGTTACATAAGCTGCCAAGAACCCCCGAAATTGATCGTCTATAAGCACAAAACCCCGGCCTTTTATCATCTCGTAAAAGAGCGTTTTTACATGCCCTTCGTTTTGGTTTTGCTTTAGTGTCTTTATACCGGCTTCGTCTGCGTACGCTTTCATCATCTCAATCAAATGAGGCATGTCGTATTTTGTGGCGTATCTCATCAACCACCTTGCTCAATAACGGGAATGTCTGCTTGCGAAGGATTGACCGTTGCCGGATCTGATTGAGAGCCAGACTTTGGTGGTGCGCCAAAATCAAAAAACTGACCCGAAATTGCAGCCACGCGGCTCATGCTTGTATCTGATGCGTAGCGTTGCTGCCATGTCGAAAGATTGGTTTTAATTCCTGCGATCCTGTTTTCCAAAATAGACCGGAAAGAAGTGCAAGAGATCGACGCGGTAGCAGTGCGGCTGCGGATGTTGTCGTTCCAATCTTCAGTGATTGAAATGTTAGAAACGATGCCTTGGTAGCGCTTGAAAAATTGCGTGGACGGGCTCGTAATAATTTGATAGTCCGAGTCAAAAAAGCCTCGCCAAATCTCTACAGTCGAGCCTTTAATATTCGTTCCCAAAACCAACGAAATGTTTGTCGGGTCAATGCCTATCAGCCCGATTACCATGTCAATCGAAGTCGCTTTGATCTCTCGATTGACCGCGCCAACAGAAAGAAGGCTTCCTAATCCTGAGAACGTATTGCCGCCAACTGTGATCGCGGCGGCAGCATTGCAAAACGTGTAGGTTGTTGTTGAGGTTGTAAGTTTTACGAATTCGCCGTGGGTAATGCTTGCGCTTGAAAGCGCTGTCATTGGGGTACTCACTGCACATTCTCCCTAAAGACGAAATCAGCATCCCAGTCGACAAATGCGCCGCTGGTCATGGGCCTTAACGTATACGTCGGGCAAACCTCAGCAACGACAGAAAACGTACAAGCAGATCCTACAGCTGTAAGCGTACCCGTTGAAGGCGTACCAATCACCGGACGATGTAAAGTAACGTTAACGGTCGATCCTGAGCCTCTCAAGACTTGTGTGGTGACTTTGTAAGGGTAACTGCCAAGCTGAATAAAATCACCGGCCTTGAATACAATAACCCCGCTTGCAACAGCGGGAAGATTACCGACAGAAATCGTTGTCGCATTTGCTGCCGGCACAGACGCAAGCGTAAGCGCCGCAGCCTGTCCGCTCGTGAGCTCGCCTTGGTAAGCGGTGAACCATTGAAGGTTCGTAGAACTAAACGTAATCGTTGCTGCCGTTTGTCTATCAAGGTTGTCAATCGTCTGTATTACATCTCGAACCTGGGGATAGTAAAGAAAGGCGTGAGGCTTGACCGTGAACACCCAGGGAACGGAGGTTACATATTGCGCCGTTCTTACTTGACCCGATCTTGAGTATTGCTGGCCGACCATTCGCCGGTTATTGACCGTGATAGTTTGGCTAATGTCTAGAATGGTTTGGAAGCTCATGCTCTGCCTCGCGGTGAGAGCGATTTCTGAGCGTAGGAATTGGCTGCCCAGACCGCTCGATTGCTGCCCATGATTCTTTCCTCAAAAGACTTAACGTCAATCGCTTGTATGTTGTAGTTGTTAACCGTGGATGTTCCGCTCATCGCGTAAGATGGAACAACCTGTCCAGCCATGCTTGGAACAAATAGTTCCGGCCCTCTTTCCCCTACAAGATATGGAGCGCCGGAGTTAACCGGACCGCCGCCGGCTCGCTTACCAAAGATGCTTCCAAGAACGGGAACGTTAGACATAAAATTTTCAAACAATGAGGGAGCGCCCGTAATGTTTGATTTGAAAATAGTGTCTAGAAATTTATCTAACGATCTAGATGCTAGCTTTTGCAAAAGAGAAGAAAGGGCAGACTTAAATGCTTGCGCGGCAGACTTACCGGACATGAATGCCTCAACGATAGTTGTGCCTATTGACTTAAATCCATCCCGAATATCTTCTAGCATTTCTAATTGCTCTTGACCGTCTTTCTTCTTTTCTTGCATATCTTCCCATTGCTTGTTCGCCATGATTTGCGCTTGTTGATCCAGGTCTAGCATGACCTGCATACGCTCTTTTTCGATCTCAACTTCGCGCTCGTAATCTTTAACGATTTGGTCTTGGCGCATCTTGCGGAGATCGTCCATCGCGGCCAACTCTTGATTGGCTTCTTTTGTCAGCCTCTGCATTTCTTCTTGTTGCTCAGCTTCCTCTCGGCGTAGACGGATTATTTCTTCCATCTTGGCAAGACCGGCAGGACCACCTTGCTTTGCAGCCTCGAACCGTAACGCGGCTTCTTCGCCTTCTTTTAGTTTGAGAATCTGTGCGTCTAAGCCTTCAAGATAAGTCTTAAGCGCTTTCGCAGCAGACTCCGCGCCCGAGTCTTTTACAGCTTTAACTCTTGTTCCAGACTGTCTGCCGCCTTGCGTAACACCAACCACCGGAGCAGGAACCGCTGGTTCCTCTTCGCCAAAGCCGAGGAACTTTTTAACGCCCATATAAGCGTCACGCGCTTTGCCCATCAACGTTAGAAAGCCGATCTTCGCTTTCTCGGTCATCTGGTCAATAGCGTCGCCAATCTCTCCGATAGCCAATACACCCTTCTTTGCTTCCCCAGAAAACTTATCAGTGTTTCTTGAAAGCTGATCAATCTTAGAAATGTCAATATTGCCAAACTGCTTACCAAACAATTGAACCTGTAATCGAGCTCGCTCCGCGCCTGCGCTCATGCCGGAGAGAACCGACGTTAAGTCTCGGAAGATGTCGATCTCGGGTCTTAAGAGACCGCCAGCATCGGCAATACTTACGCCTAATTCTTTAAACAGATCGGCCTGTTCCTTTTGACCATCAGCGGCAGCGCCCAACGTTACCGAGAACCGATCCCACATCTGCGCGGCGTTATCGGCTTCTTTCCCCGATTGCACCATCGCGCTTTGAAGGGCTAAGACTTCTTCAATCGCCAGACCCGAGCCTTCAGCAAAGTCATTAACCGCATCCGCAGCTTTAAAAAAAGAAGTTGCAAATGCTCCAGCAGCGGCGGCGGCAAGCAGCATAGGCTGACGCAATGCCCCCATCGCAGTGCCAAGCAAATTGACACTGACTTGCATTTCGCGGGTTTTGGCTTTGGCCCTGTCGATCTCTTGAACGAACTTTGCGCTCTCAAGACCAAGTGCGACTTGTAGGGCTGCGATTAGCTTACCGGCCATTGTTTCCCCCTAAGATGTCTAAAAACTCTGACTTAAACCCCGGCAAACTTGTAAACGCCAGGAAGTCTCGCTCTTGTCTTGTCATGTAGTTTGGAGGGATAAAGTATTCCTCCAGATGCGGGAAAAACTCTCGACTCTTGATTGGGTTTTTAGACAGCGCGTTGTAAACAATCGCCATCAGATGCGAGATCAACATTAAGTTTTGTCTCGCGCCAATCATGCCATCGCGGTACATCAATTCTAACTCTCGCGTGGTCACTACATCAAGGCTTTCTATGACCTCGGGAGACTGACCGTTAAAGACCATTGCCGCCCGAATCTGCCGATATAGTGACCGCTTTAGTTTTTTTCGACTTCCTTGTAGTCTGGGTTTACTGCCTTTTCGATGAGCTCGGTTAGATGCTTGATCTGCGCCGGAGAGAAGGCTTCAGAAATATCCTCGTATGACAGCGCGAAGAGCTCTTGCCCTTCCTCAAAGCCAACCAAGTTAATTAGCGCAATCTCGCGCATGATCTCTTGGGCTTTGAACCGTGATGCTTCTTTTAGGCTTCGGCCCTCAACCACAATATCATCGTCTTTACGCTCAACCTCTACAGTCTTATTGATCCTGTAGAGCTTCTCAAACGTATCGACTAGCTTTGCGTATTCCTGTTCTAACAAAGCATCAGGAGGGTTTTTAATCTTGCCCTCAAGCTCTAGCATTTCCTTCCTGGTGGGAAGATAGACCTTTAGCGCATGACCAGCAAAATCAATGTCTGCGTATTTCTGTCTTTGGAACGAAGAACCAAACTTATCTTGTAATCTCATTTTCTAACCTTTGCTCGTTGTTTCGCCGCCCAAAGATCCATGTGAGCGCTCATGAGAGACGCTAACCGATCAAGCGCGGAACTTGCCATTGATTGGAAACTGTTTCGTATAAACGGCCTAGCAGGAACTTCTGCCGTACCGAATTCTATAGCCTCTGCTGCCGGCCTGTACCCACCCTTAGCATCTCTGTAGCCAACGCCAACATCGACAAACCCAAAAGCAACTGTGTCGCGGCTAAGATACTTTTTAGACTTGTCTTTACGCGTCGCAACCTTTGCGCCGTTGCGAACTTTGAGTTGTAGCTTTCCAGTATCGACAGGAACTCTTGCGCGGATCGCCGCTTTCACGGGCTCCATCGCAGATTTGAGACCGGGAAGTAATGAACGTCTGGCTTTGGTCGTGCCGAATTCTTGAGCTAATTCTAAAAGCGAATCCTCAAACTCTCGGAAGCCCTTAACCTCAATCTTTCCCATTGGTCACGATCTTTTTGAAGATTAGATCGTTGAGACGAATTACATAATTAACTACTTCGTCTGGTGTCATATCTGGCGCATGATTTTCTGCGATCTTGTGGCAAAGACTGATGTTGATGAGCCTTTGTTGGGGATACCCAAACCAGTTCTTGGAACCGGTCTGGGCTTGCGTGACCAAGTAAGCCAGCAGATCATCACTCGCTCTTTGCATGAGCCCTCAACACTGAAAGACAGACGGCTTCGGCCCCGCCGGGGCTGGCTTCCTGTAGGGCGGCATCCACCTCTTGTAAGGTAAAGGGATGCCCTTTTGCCATAGCATGAAGGTCGCCCCTGAATTCCGCCATCAGCGCTACTAGTTCATCAAGTGTTGTTTGACCAACCAAATTGATTACCCCTCGGGTGAATTGTGAAAGTAACCTGGGCTTCTGCGCCAGGGGCAGGATCAATTGTCCACTGACTCACGCGGCCATTAAATGCAAAGTAGACGTTATTGGTTCCGTCTGTTGCCTTAATGATAAACGTACGATCAATCGTGCCGTTATAAGCGTCTGCGCGAAGCAAAAGAAGGTTTGTATTTGCCGGATTCCATGCGGCTACTACCGTCATAGATGTTGGCGCGGATTGGGTCGGGATCTTATCGGATTGACGCGAACCAGCAACCGAGAAGTTAGCAACTGCATCGTCTTGACCAAACGCAGGAATTGCTTCCACTGGAACCAGATTGGCATCTATAGCAAGAGCCGAAATGATTGTGTGGTCATCCAAGTCTGCGGTTGGAACGACAGTTGGCGTAGCCCCCGGCTGGCAATATAGCGAGGCGCTGAAGCCGGGTAAAACTTTATTAGGAAGAGCCATTTTTCACCTCACGAAGGAATGTCTAAGGTCGAGTCTAAAACAATTTGATGTAATTTTGAATCGTTGTCATATGTATGGAAGAGCCAGTCAACGTCTACTTTCGCCACAAAAAATAAGCCGCCAAATGTTCCCTGATAGCCGTGGAGCGCGTCGACAATCTGCTGAGCTTTCGAGTAACAGTTCGCCATCTGCTGAGCAAAGACTGTCGCTTGAAAGACAGGTCTGTCTATACCCTTAACCGATTGAGGCCCTGTGTAAACCGGCTGATGAACATCTCTTAGCTGCCAAGTAACAAACGTCGGCTCGGTTGCGAAGTTGCGGTTAAACACAGCATAGACCGGCGTGGGCGTACAAACCGAGGTTAGCTGCGCCTGTATCGCTTGAGCATAGACAACGGCTGAATTCTGACCCATCAGACTGCAACCGTTGGTTCGTTACGGTAACAAGTAAACGTTACCCACTGCCTATCGTCATGCTCGTAAACCTCAGCAATCCGCCAAGACTTCTCTCTAAATGTGATGCTGTAAGCCTCTTGCGCGTCTGACACGGTTCGCATATTCGGCGTGTAATTGACAATGAATTCCATCATGTTGTCGTACTGCCGAAACTTCTCAAGCGTTCGAATACGGTTATGCACAGACTTGGTTTTTGCTCGCGTCTGAAACCATGCGGTCTCTGTCGTTGTTTGCTCGCCAAGATTGGTAAGCCCAAACGTCAGATTGTTGATGGTGATTTGATCGACGCGTAAAACCATCACATCACCAGCGACATTGTTTTGATCCAAGCGTATTTGCCGGATCTTTTTGTCGAAGCCAAAAGATAAGCCAAGGAACCCGTTGGTATATGAAGCTGTTCGCTAGCCGATTTCCAGCTTGGGTAAATAATTCCATTTATTTCAATCTTCTGAAATTTTTTCTCAGATATTTTTCTCTTGGTTTCAATTGATAACACTTTACCTAAATTGGCTTTCCTGCACTTTTCCTTTACTTCATCTTTATGCTTTTTACCTAACATTCCGCTTACCCGGCCAACCAAAGCGGCGCATCGCTTTTTCAAATGCTCGTCAGATTGTTTTATACCTTTAAGATGCGACCCACCAGAATAACCGCCTATCGCTAAATTCCAACCTATTTTAGGTTGAAATCTAAGTTTCTTTTCAATTTCGGCGCAGTAATCTTTACTTCCTATTAAAACAATCTGTTTGATTAAATTTTCCCATCCGTACTTACGGATAACCTTATAAATAACTTCATTGCTGCTTTTTTTAGCGCAAGAACGATGAGCAAACATCCGTTGATTGAAATTATTAGCAATGCCAACATATCCTTGGCTAAATATGTCAGTGTGCTCCGGAAGTCTAATCCAATATAAAAACATTACATCACCAAAGTGCGGTAGGGTCGCAATAACTGGTCAATCGCCCAGGGAAGCTGATACTGCTTAGCCTCGGAGATTGCTGACCGGTTATTGTAGAAATGCGTGAGAAGCATAAGACCCGCTTGCTTAACCACGGGATACTGACCGATAACGCTGCCTTGTAGCGTGTACTGGCAAAGCATCGGAGCGGTCATGTAAGTGTTTACGTTATTGGGAACCTCGAACAAAACCAACTTGTTCCCTGTCGGGTCGTAGTAATACTGACTGCTTGCAATTGTCGTAAGCACCGGAGGGTTTAGGTCGTTGTAATACTTGACCCAGTTGATCGTTACTCCGTTTTGCGAGACCTCGGGAAGATCTAGCGAAACGGGAGCTGCCATCAAGCCAGAGATCAGATAAGACGCTTGATAGGTCACGTTAAATACCGGAACGCCAAGATAGTCCTCGATTGCCATGCGCGTAGCCAGCTCAAGCTGCGTCAGATATTCGTCTTGCGACTCGTCCTGAAACAAGTTGAGTTGATTGGTGATTTCGTCGTAGGTCAACCATTGCGTAACCGGATCACGGTTACTTTGGATCACCTTGGAATAGTTGTACGGGTTCCTAGAACCCGCACCGAAATTACCCTGTAGCTGACTTGGCATCTTTAGGTTCCGATCAATCGAACACCAGCGGTTACATCACGCACCGTTGAGACCATTCGCTTTTCTGCATAGATCGTGATGGTTCCAGGCTGCGTTTGCTCCATGCGCTGAAGCGTCATCTCTGAATGGTCAACGATCCACATAAACCGAGGCCAATTTGCCAAGTAGATTGGGCAAGCGCCGATAGCAGGAGCGTCTAGGTAAGGATTGACAATAACCGGCCATCCCATGATGTTGACACCTGGGCCTTCGTCTTTTTCGCCGACTTCAACTAGCGCATAGGAGTTGCCGCCATGAGCGTATTCACGAAGAGTCTGTAATGCGGTCGGGTGCATCATCCAAGCTGTTCCAGGCATTCTCCAAAACTGGCCCGGAAGAGCATTAGCAACGTCTACAAGTGTTTCCCATTCAATACCGCCAGCGTGACCATAACCGACCGTGTTAAGCGTGTGAATGCCGTTCGTAATCGCAGTTCCCGAGCTACCGTAAGCCGCCGTAGAACCCGCTGTTCCTGCGTACATCTTAAGACCGCGCAGACCGTTAGTCGCGCCTGTGCTTGTCGTAGTTGATCCCGCCTGATCGTCATTGATCGCCATTGACGCGGCTTCAATTTGCGAGAATTCCATTGCAAGATCTTCGGCTAAAGCGGCATCAAGACCGTTGATGTCATCCATCGCTGCCGCTCGGATAGGCATCTGGGCTGAGATAACGCGCATGGGAAGCTGCCAAATGCTCGTCGCAATGTTGGGCGATCCGCTGTTAGCGTTAACCGTGTAACCCCAAGGGTTTGTGCTGTTTGCAGCGTTACCCGTCTTGACGGTGAACTGAATATCCGAATCTGCGGTCATCGTCTGGTTAGCGTAAACCCGGAAAGGGTTCCAGTAACGCAGACTTGCAAATACATCTTCGTTATAAACCCGGCCACCAACGCCGGAGCCCGAGCCCGTGAGGGCTGAGGCTTCAGCGAGGTTCACCGTGGCTTTGCCCTCGTGGAGAGCCTGCTTAAGCCCTTCTAAAATTACCTGTCTCATAGTCTCTCCATAGAGGGAGAGGGCTTTCGCCCTCTTAAATTAAGCCGCAGTACCAGTGGAACGGTAACGTACGCCAGCGTTAGGATCGCGCACAGATGTAGCTGCGCGAGTCTCGCCGTAGAACGTGATGCTTCCAGGAACAGTCTGGTCATAGCGACGCAGAACCATGCTCAAGCGCATAACGATGGTGTGGAACTGCTGGAAGTCAGCAAAGTACATGGGGTAATAGCTCGTTGTACCTGCTGCGCCGGTTGTGGGCTGAGAAGGATTGTCAACGTACTTGTTAACCACCACATCGAAGCCAAGCAACTTACCAACGATGCCATCATCACGGCTCAAACCGTCGATGTAGACGGGGCGCTTCTGATCGTCAACCAAACCGCGGATGCCCTGCAACAAGATCGGGTTAATCATGAAGCGAGCAGTTGGGGTCCAGTACTGTTGCGGCAAGCTGTAGATGAAGTTAACAACGTCTTTATAGACGATGTTGTTTGCACCTACCGTGTTTGCGTTGGTGGTCAACTGGTCATACGTTGCGAGGCTATGCAGACCGTTGGTTGTTGCCGTACCCGACGTACCAAATGCGGCAGTCGAAACGGTTCCGCCCGTATAGGTTGCATTTGCGCCCGCATACTGATCCAAGCCACGCAGACCATCAGCGCCACCAGTGGATACCGAGGTTCCGGTTCCCGATTGATCGTTGTTCTGGATCATCGAGGTTGCCATTGCCTGCTGGAATTCCATCAGCATGTCGTCAACAACGTTGGGCTCAAGACCATCAATATCATCGAGCGCAGCGGTTCTGATTGGGAACTGTGCGTTCAAGTCTTTGAGAATCACTTGCCAAATCGACGTTGCTTCAGTCGTTGGTGTGCCGTTGTTTTGAACCGTATAGCCCCACTGAGCGCCAGCGTTGCCGGTCTTGACTCGAAACTGATAAGCCGAACCGTCGGTTGCAACGATGCGGGAAAGATCCATCATCGGATTGCCGAGACGCTTAGCGGCAAACACGGGATCGTAAGCGGTACGGCCACCAACATCGTAACCAGAACCGGTGAGCGCAGATGCTTCTTTGATGTACCCGTCAAACTGATCGACCGATTCAAAGATCTTGACTTCACGCTCAACCTGATTGCCACCCTTCATGTACTCTTTGAGCACATCACGGAAGCGACGGTTTGCTTCGCCACGAACCGTCTTGTGGATGGGGCGAATGATGGAAGGAGCGGCAATTTTCGCCTCAAGAGCGGCAAGTTTTTGCTCGGTTTCTGCTTTGACTGCTTGGACAGCCTCAGCAACCTGAGTCTTTACGGCTTCTGCGGTCTCAGCGAGTTTTGCAGCGTTAGATGCTTCGATTGCATCTAGTTTTTCAATGACTTTCTCAAGCATGATGGTTCCTTTATCGGGTTGCGATTGCCTTCAGCAGCTCACGGTATTGGAGTGCCTCTAGCAGTTTTACCGCTGCATCCGAATCACTCGGCTTGGCGGGTTGCGCGGCAGATCCAGCGTCACGCTGTTCAATGATCTGTTTTAGCAAAGCAGACGCAGCGGTTGCGTCCTTTCTTGAAAGCCCTGCATCACGCAGTGCCTTCTCGATTACTCTTGGATTGGGTTTGTTGTCCATCCAATATTCAAGTCTTGAGATTTCGGCTTTGGGATTGTTAGGGTTCATCACAATCGAAACCTCAGCCAATCCGCCTTTTATGATCTGAAAGAAGCTGTCAGGATCATCTGTTGGCTCGCCGTTTTCGTCGACCATTTGGTATTCGTCAGCGTACGCACCAACAGAGACACCACCGACCATGCGAGGCGATTCTTTCATGATCGTGTACAGATCCGATCCTGCCGTCGTATTCAGGAAAAGTTTTCCGGTTCCCGTCATGCCTTCATCTGTAATGTCGAACTTTGACCATTCGCCAACGGGCATCATGTCTGAGCTGTGCTGAAAGTACATTGGCAACGGTCTGCCGGCTTCCATCCAACCTTCGTGCCACATCTCGAACGCCGCTGGCGTGTAGAAGAATCTACGCCCGTCTGCGCCTTCTCTTGCGCCCCAGGTTGTCAGAGTTGCCTCGATCTCGCCGGTAGGTTCGCCGGTTGCCTCATCAGCCATACGGCCAAGCTCAACCTTTGCCTCGGTGAAGAATTGAATGTGCTTAGCCATGTATCGGTTCCTTTTCCTTCATTTTCCCATCTTCGGGTTTAGGCTTCGGCTTTCTCTTGTCAGCCTGTTCCTTTAACCGCTTCAAAACATCCTTAAGCATTACCAGCTCGTCCGGTCTTGCCTATGACCTTAAGATTTCCACCGCCGCCAGTATCCTGCGGCGAAGAGCCGGGAATAGGCTTATCAACACCACCGGCAGCAAGCAGAGAATCACCATCATCCACGCTATCAAGCCCAAGATAGTCTCGAGCTTCGTTTGGCGTGAGAATGCCATTCTTGACTCCGGCCACAACATAGTTCATCTGATCCAATGGAGCGCCTTTCAGGAAATCCTGCGTCTGAAACTGCACATAAAGATTTGGATAGCCACCAAGAAGGCTTGTCTTTAGCTTTTGCTCAATGTTCGTAATAAACGGCATCATTGTCGACTTGTAGAACTCGTCGAGCATCGTCTGCGTGTTATTAAACTTAGACTCACCCACGCCGATCATTGCCGGAGGAACGCCAAACAAGCCAGCAATCCGCGCCATCGTTTGTTTCTTGAGCTCTCGTGCGTCTACGTCTTGCAGCGTCAAAGGCTTGATACTTTCGTACATCATACCTTGGTCTAATAGCATCGACTGCCCAGGCTTGCTCAAGTCTGAGGGCTGGCTGTTTAACATGTTCGTCCATGCCTCTTTTAGCCGCGCCGCGATCTCTTTGAACTTGGAATCAGGTATGACTTGCTCAGTGCGGAATAAGCCAGAAGGCTTTGCGCCGTTAAGCATGATGAAGTTCGAGTAAAGATCAATATCTTGATCAAGCGAAATCAGCTCGACAGCCTGCAAGCGGTTGAACGAAGAGGAACCCTGCCAAGGCTCGCTCTTTACGTGCATAACCTGGAAGTATTGCAAGGGCTCGTCTTTGTTAAACCCGTAACTTGAGCTTGTAAGCGTGTAGAAAGGGTAGCGAGTCTCGGAGATGCGCGGAACGATCAGTGTCGAGTCAAGAACGTAGACTTCAAGCGGAACTTGCTGCGGATCAGCTTCGTTTTTTCTCCACAGTAATACGAAAGTCTCACCGGCCAGCTCATGCCACATCGTGAACTGATACCAGAACTCGTACTGACTCTGGAAGTTGTTAGGCTGAGCAAGAAGGTTAAGAATCGACTTTGCGCGGTTCTTTTCGCGCTCGGGAACCCCAGGTTCCGTTTGGGTATCGACCAAAGTACCGTCAGCCTGCCGAGACATGATCTTTACAGGCAGTTGTGCAAGCGCTCTAGCCTTCGTTGAGACGCAAGCCATGACCGTGGAGTTTCTGGCAAGCGTTGTAATATCTAATGAACGTCCAGCTTCGTTGACAGCGGAGGTCGTTACATAGAGAAGCTGGTTAGATCCGTAGCCTTGCCCCTTACCTCGGAGCATGACGTTGTTACCCAAAACAGTGTTGCCGAACAACGAATTCGACTCATTTTGGGTTGGTTTCTTGCGGAATCTGTCGAATATGCCCATTTTTAGCCCTAAAACACCCTGAATCCGTATGATTCAGATGGCATCGGATTGTCTAAGCTACAGTGCATGGCGATTATGAGGGCAACGATCCCGTCGACCTTCGCATGGCGGTCAACTCCGGCCTTCTTGACCTTGATGTTGCCCTGCACATCAACAAACACTTCACAATTTCCCAATTGGTGGCCTAAAAACGGGTTGCCATCGTGTTTGATTTTATGACCTAGAATAAGCCGTTCTACATGTTTGGAAGGGTTAGAAAGTACCGCCATACCCTGCCCAACTTTTTTAACCGGCATTCCAGCTTCGTATAGTCGAGCCACTAATGCGGCTGCGTTGTACGCGTCATAACCGACCTCGCGCACGTCGTATTTCTGGCTTTGTCCCAGAATATACTCCGAAATCTCGCGGTCGTCCATAACATTGCCTTCGGTCAGATGCAAAATGCCCGAATTGATAGCCTGTCGGAAAATATCCTGGTAATGCGCTGGTAGAAGGTCAAATCCATCTTCAGGAAGAAAGAACTTCCACTCGGCCTCATAATCATCTTCGCCAAATCGTTTTAGCGTACAAACCGCGTTGAGATCTCGCGTTGCTGCCAAGTCAAAACCGATAAATACGGCTTCGGGCTCACGGTCTGTAAGACCAACGGCTTCATCCCAATGCGAACGATCTACCCACGCGGTCTCGGCGGAAACGTAGACGTTAAGTGTTTTGCACAGAAACTCGTTGAGCGCTGCCGGCTTAATCTTGGCTTCCTCGCATCGAGCGGCAATCGCATCATGTGAAACCGAGATATTGTGCATGGGATTGGCTTTATGCCAGACCGTCGGGTCTCGCCAATCATCACCAGCATCTAAAGAATAAAGCAATCCAAACCATCTTGGGTTATCGGGTACATCCTGGTGAAGAATATGCTCCATCACTTGGAGATCTTCAAAGAACTTTGTATCGCGGGTAAAAGAAGCCGTGGTTATATATAGCCTTAACGGATTCGCTCGCGCTACCATCCCAGAATGCAAGACCTCAATCGTATTCCTGTCGATGATCTGCGAAGCCTCGTCGATAATCGCGCAAGAAGGGTTGAGCCCGTCACCCGTACGCTTGGTATCCCTGCTGAGCGCTTTGAACACCGATTGCGAGTCGCCATTCTTCACTATCGTGAACTTGCCGGGAATGAAGAGACCGGAGACTTCTCGGGGAAGGGTTTCGATAAATCCCTTGGCAGTCGTGAAAACAATGCTTGCCTGATCTCGATTAGTAGCGACTGTGTAAACCTCTGCGCCAGCATCGCCAAAGGCGAGCTCGTAAAGAGCAATCAGAGCGGTAAGCGTTGATTTCCCTGCCTTCCTCGGGATGTAAACAATGACATCCTGAACCATGCGCTTAGACCGATCCCGCTTAAGACGGAATCCGTAAATCGCGCAGATGATTAGGATTTGAAATGGCTCAAGGTTTACAGGCTGGCCTGCCCACTGACCCTTTACATGCCGGCAAAGACTTGTGAACTGTAGGAAGTGATTGACCGCGCCAGGATCAAAGACGTATTCCCACTCTTTGTTTTCAAGATGGTTTAGAAAACGCTGGCAAGCTAAACGAACGTTTCGGCAAGCGTTTATCTCACCTTTAGCTACTGCCGCCGCGTAAGTAACGCCATCTTCTAATCTCATGTTCCGAATTTAGGACCGGACAGGAATTCGCCCATCTTGCTGCCATCCTCTAGTTTGTTTGCAGCCAGCCTTGAGCGAGGCGTAAGCCCCATTTCGTTCATCAGCTTGACTGCGTTTTCCATCGCTTTGTTAGCAAGGGATATGTAAGGGTTAGGGGCGTGTGTCTTGCCGCCGTTAGTCTTTACCACCAAGGGATGCTTTGCTTGTTCTTTCCGAGCGTCAATATAAAGCTGCACTTGATCGGCAAGCATCATCAGCGTGTGGCGGTCTTGATCAGAGCCAATACCGTAGACGGTATATAGATAATCCGCAGTCTCGCGCACAAACCGCTCTCGGCTAAAAAGGGTTGGATCGTCTGCCCATTCTGCGAACGGTACGCGGATCTTAATTTTCTCTGGCAGCGGTACGCCAGTGTTCTCACCCTTTGTACCGTGTACCAAATGAACTTCAGGTGGATATTTCCTCTGCATTTTCGAGCCTCGCTTTCTGTCCGGTGAATTCTTCCCATCGCTTAACGATGACATCGCAGTATTTTGGGTCTAGTTCCATCAGATAAGCAATACGGCCAGTTTGTTCTGCGCCAATTAAAGTAGATCCAGACCCACCAAACAAATCAAGCACATTAAGAAGCTTTATATGATTACTAAAAGCCCTTACAGATAGCGCCACAGGCTTTTGCGTTGGATGAACGTAATTTGTATCTTTTTTAATTTGCCATAGATCAGATTCGTTTTTTACAACCTCATCAATTTTTCCATTAAACAAGCAAAACTCGTGTTGATGACGATAACCGTTGCCAAGACCAAACACATTTTTTGCCCAAACAATACATGCTTTGTATGGCAGTTTATTTTGCAGTACACCATAAAAATCCCAGTTACACCAAATGTAATAAGCCTTTGGATTTACGGCCTGTATGGTGTTGCAAACCAAACCAATAAAAGATTCAAAATCTTCGTTAGATAAATTGTCATTCTTAATAACATCGTGCTTACCGCTTCTTCCATTGAAAGCTACGTTGTACGGTGGGTCGGTAAAGATTAAATCAACCTTATCGCCGTTCATGAGCTTATCCACCGCATCTATGCTCGTACTATCACCGCACATAAGCCTGTGCTTTCCTAGTATCCAAATATCCCCAGGCTTGGTAATAGGCTCCTCTGAAGTCTCAGGTACGGCATCCTCGTCTGTAAGCCCTTCGTTTACAACCTCCGGCCTTAGCGCGTCTCTTTCCTCTTCACCGAAACCAACCAGGTTTAGATCTACGCCCTCAAGCTCCAACTCCTCAAGCTCAAGGTTTAAGAGCTCCGCATCCCATCCGGCATTCAGCGCTAGTTTGTTGTCAGCAAGAATCAGCGCTTTCTTTTGAGTCTCGGAAAGGTGAGTTAGCTCTATCACCGGAACTTCTTCCATCCCAAGTTTTCGAGCCGCAGCCAATCTTCCGTGGCCAGCAATTAAACCTTTCTCGCCATCAACCAAGATCGGGTTCGTCCAGCCAAACTCTTTTATTGACGCAGCGATCTGCGCGACCTGCTCGTCTGAATGCGTTCTCGCGTTTCTTGCGTAAGGGGTGAGATCCCCCACGCGAGTCATGACCACGCGGGGAATTCCCTGTTTTTTTAAGCTACCCAATTGGAATAATCCTTTTGCAGAAAGTTGAGGCCGCGCTTGCTCATCTCCCACGCGTCAATTTTTAAGTCATTCCGCATTATGAAATGAAGTGTATCTCGCCCGCAACATAATCATGCACCTCGCCTTTCTTTTCAAGCCCCGTCTTTATGGAGTGACACTCGGCGCAAAGCGACTGAAAGCGGTTGCCCATCCATTTATCTCTGTTCATTCTGTGCGGGAAGATGTGGTCAACGTGGTGAGCTGGCGTAATTCTTCCGAGGCTTTGGCATCGAGCGCAGATCGGATGCTTTGACAGTTGGATCTGCCTGAATTGTTGCCATTGCTTAGTACCGTACAGTTTATTGAAAGCCTTGCGGTCTGTAGATATTGCGCCGCCATGCTGGTTGCAGAACGTCGAGCCGTTGACCTTGGGATTTGCACAGCCTAACTCCCGGCAGGTTGTCTGCTTGGGCGTTCGTGGCATACGGGATATAGGGCTAGGTCTAGGAATAGATCTGACTCTTTCTGAGTCATGTGCCTTGTGATTGACTCTAGTTCTTCACGTTCCAGTAATGCGTTGAATAAACAGTAAAGCGAATAAGGCAAATCATTTTGGTTGAACACGGCTTGGAAGATGAAGTCTTTCTCGTTCGCCAGATGTTCCAGCGCTTTCTCGATCCTCACGATAACCTCCTGCATATGCTGCTCTTGCTACTGCCTGAGCCTTTTGTAGTGTTGGGAATGGTCCCTTACTTCCCCAGAACCATCCCTTTGTTGTCCTTCTGTACGGCATTATTTTAGGAATGTCAGCTTGTAGAGTGTTGACTGCATAAGCGCTGAGATCTCATCTATTGCATTCTGTATCGCTGAATCATCACCCATTGAGCTTCTGTAGTCGGCTACATAAGCAAGCATGTACTCCAGCTCAGACTTAGCCGTACTCTCTGGTGGTCTGTACTCGATGGGGTAGTTCATGAGCTTGCCGTTAAGACCCTGCCACTGCTCAACCACAGAATCCACTAAGTCGCCCAGATCCTCGTAGTAGGAGCCGAGCGCTTTGTGTTGAGCGTAGCTTTGGCTTTGCAAATGGAGAATGTGAGCATTCGTCACGGCGTGAAGCAAACACATGACAAATCTTCCTGGCGTGTAAGTCTCTTGCGGCTGCGCTTGTTCTTTCTTATTCGCGTTTGCCCAACTCTTTCCAGGATCGCCGCCCCATAGCGCCCAGGCTATTCGCCCTGCTGATGGGTAACCATCTTCGCCCGGAGACCATCCTTCGCCCTGCTTATCGACCTCATGCCTTGCAAAATAGCTAATCATCCGGTTGATCGTTTCCTGCGGAAAATCGGCCTTGTTGATGATGTCTCGAGCTCGCGCTACGCCTATGGCCGTTCCACCGCGGCTAAATTCTTCTCGCCAAGCCAAACCTTTCTTAGCCTCGGCAACCATCGCATCATTAGGAACTGGCATAAGCGCTCCAAAAAAAGCCCTCGCGGAGAGGGCAACCAGGGGAAGGAGTCACTTCTTCAGTTTACTCCCACTCCTTGACGAATTCAATGCCATGATGTACGCCTCGATTCGGGTCGCGTAGATCAGCATCTCAGCCTCGTTTTGCTTGGTGAGTAGGTTTCTACCTACAGCCTTCATTTCTTCGACTGTAAGCCTTCTCCACGGCTCTACGATGCCTTTTACAGAGTCCCATTCACTCACCGCGAGCCCTCCTAAGATGTTCTTCTGCTTCGTCGGCTAACTGTTTTGCTCGTGCCGCTAAATCTTCGGCCATGTCGCAAAGCTCGTCGATCTGAAGCATGAGCTTGTCGAAGTCGCTTAGGTTTTCCGTCAGCGAGTTTAAGAATGCTTGCCTTGCCGCTTCGTTTAGATTCATAGTTCCCTCTTAATTTGCTTTGCCAATTCTTCGCCGCGGTCAGTAAGCATCCAAACATAAGCCTTGCTTCCAGACGGAGCGGGTCGCTTTACCTTATTGCCGTCATCGTCTCTGTAGTGGGTTACCAATCCCGCATCCTGGCAGTCTTTTCTGCGCTTGCCGATACTGTTTTGCTGTAAGCCTGTTTTATCTGCGAGCTCGTAATCGGTAAGGTTGCCGTGTTTGAGTAAGGCAAGGAGTGCAGTGCGCCTGTGGTTGTTTGCTTTGAACCTTGCGTCTAACGCCGCCATGTGTGAAGTTAGCGGATCTGTGAGTCGTGCCGCTGGAAAAGTAAATGGAATCATCCCTCGCCCCTAAGTAAGTCTGCTGCGTCTTTATAACCACGTTTCTCTAAAAGTTCGATGCAGTGATTGAGCCTTGCTTCGCTGACGTTAAAACGCACAATCTCGGCAAAATGCTCAAGTTCCTGCTCTGTAATTTCCCACATACTATTTCGCCAAGCGTTGGGCCGCATTCTTTGCTCGGTCGCCAAGTGCATCATCAATCGCACCTCGTCTTGTCTTATCTCTGAAATCATGGCATTCCTTTCAAATGCTTTGCCATCAAAATTTGTTTTATATGCTCGGGAACCTTGGGCAGCGGAGCCCATGCCACAGCCCAGTCTGTCCAGGTTCCAATCACGCAAACACCTCCAGCGTTGAGCAAAAGCATCTTTACTCCACGCGGCGGCATTTCATCGTCTGGTGTGCGCCAGTTAGATTCACCAGCTATGTAGGTTTTCATGTCCTTGCTCGTATGGCGGCTGCGATATTGCCGCACCTGAATTTTGCGTGACCGTATGGTTCGTCCTGCGCCTGCTCGTCTGCCACCTTCGCACACGCCTCACGCTCGGCAGCAGCAATAAGGGCAGCGAAACGTTCAAGCTGCCCCTCCCAACAAGTCCACCCAAGGCCATACTTTGCGATTCCCGACTTCCGCGCCATGCGGATGATGTCCTCGCGGTTCATACCGGCCTCGGCCACAGATAAGACACTGCTGGCTTGTAGCCCTTGTCGATCAGCGTCTGTTCCTTAACTTCACGCCCGCCTGGGAGCACGAACGTTTTTTTCTTGCTGTAGTGCGGAACAATCATGATTTCGTGCGCGTAATAGACGTTTACCCAATCGTGTTCCTGCATCTTTGCTTCGATTTTCATTTACTGTCCTATGTTAAACGGATTGTTATAAAACTTCGGTTCTACTGTGACTCTGCTTTTGTGAAACTTGGGCTGTTGTTTTACCACCGGTTTTTCTTCAACTTTGTCAGTCACAAACTCGTACACGCGCTCTTTCACAAATGTATCCATCGACAGCCATGTTTTTAGAAAGCCTTTGTTCACAAGCTGTCTTAGGGCTTGATCGCATGGCCTCTTTTCCATTTTGACCTGTAAGCAAACCTGTTTTAGCGTCGCCGGTGTCTTGCGTTTCTTGAGGTAGTTCAAGATCTTGGTTTGCTTGTCGGTTTGCGTGGATTTCCATTTGATGGAATCGTGGAGATTGTGATCGCCGCTCATAGTTTTCTTTGGTAGAAGTAAGACCACGCGCCAACGTGTTGCTTAAATAACTTCTCTTTCGAGATCAGCTTGCGAGCTTCTAGCGCCCTAATCATCTTGAGCGCGTTCTGCGTCGTACACCCAAACTGATCTGCTAAGTTTTGCAGTGATTTAGGCTCGGCTAGAGCTTCCAAATAAATCTTCTGGGTCTTGGTCAGCGGTCTAAAGCGCTTGATGATTCGCTTGCCAAACCTCGCAACCGATTGCTCAAACTCAGGCCGACCAGAGATCATCACGCCCATCGTCTTTGCAAGCATCATTACTTCTTGCTGGTTCATGCGTTTTTGTCCTTTAACCTGGATTCGATGTATCGGGCAAACCTCACACCGCCCTCATTCAAGAAAAGTGCTTTCATCTCCTCATCAGTCAGCCCAACCCATTGCTTCAGTGCCAATCGGCGCAGTTCGACGGCTGATTCCCTGCCCGTGCTATTGCTTATTCGTCCTTGCACAAACTCGGCGTCCAGCGCATCAGCCAGCCGCAGGGCTTCGGGTTGTGTGCTCATGTGTTCTTCTCCTTTAGCTTGGCTTCTAATTCGTCTTTGAAATACTCAAGACCGACACGAGTTGCTAACGAGTATTTTTGTGCGATAGCCATAAATTCCTCATCCATCAGACCAACCCATTCTTTCTTTGGTGGTGCGGTGTAGAGTGGAATCTTTGGCAGGTTTACTATTGTTGGCGTATGCCACGATGTAAGTTTGGCCCACTCAAGTTTTTGCTTTTCCACATTAATAAACGCCACAGGCTCCTGCTCTGTCTCCAGTGCTTGGCGCAGGGCAGTAATGGCTTGCTTTCTACTAACGAGCCAAGCATGGGTTATTGGATCACTCTCCAGCGCCTCAAGCGCCAACTGCATGGCTTCTCTGCTCATGATTTCTCTCCTGTTGCCTTGGCGATGGCGGCGCGTACGTACTCATAAGTCCTTAGCCGACCATCTAAAGCATTTGGATCATCCAGCACCATCAAAAGCGCATCTAACAAATCAGGCGCAGCAGCGATCAGGCGAGCGTCTGCTGCTAAGTGTTCAGGCACTACCGCAACGGGAGTGCATTGCCCTGCCATGATGCGTCGATTGCCGTTAGCATGGGCCTTGATGGGGTCGATGTACCACGGCCCTGGTGTGTGTTTCATAGCTTCTCTGCTCATGCTTTCCTCTAAATAATCCGTATGTGGCAAGAGTGATGGAGCGTTCTGCGCTCTTTCTCAAGCAATTTTCTAACCCAGTGTTTTGTGCCTCCAGGCGTGTTTATTTCTGTGGATATGTATTGATATTTTTCTCCAGTCCGTTTCAACTCAAACATATCCCCAGGCTTTAACCACCGTACGGTCAGCGGACGATTTTTCACTTATCAGCCCTCGCTATAGCTGCTGCATTCGTGTACCTCTCGCCGTAACGCTTTCTCAGCTTTACGATGTTCGCCTTCAAAATATCTTCACGATCCAAGCTAAATGCTTGCCTGATGCCTTCAAGGTAAAACTCTATGTCGCCTAGCTCTTCCACAAGATTCGTGAAATCCAAAGGCTTTTGGTAGATCGCAAACTTCTTGATGGTGTCTAGCAACTCACCAGCTTCGCCAGACACACCTATTGCCATATGCAAAGCGAATGCTTGCATAGGCGTAAGCTCGTCAACAATGTCTTGCCCTGGCTTTGCAAGTTCAAAAACTAATTTTTTGTGTTCTTTCATGGTCACCTCAAAATGGCGCTGGTTCAAAAGGGATAGGCTCAGGCTTAATCTTTTTTGGCTTGACCCATTTGTTACCTACAAATGCAGGGAAAGGCCATTTGCCGGCCTTTACCGCTTTCTTGATCGTTTGGTCTACTTTCTCGTCTTTCATGCTCGCCTCATCAGTGATTTAAGTTTGCTGATCTCTTGCAATCCTCGCTCTTTATCAATCGGAGCAGCAAGCATTTTCACGATAGGCGGCGGTGCCATCCGACAAACGGCGCGAAACTGTATGACGTTCGGCGGTCTGTCTGGCAAGCATTCAAGACCGTAAGCAATCTCATGCGGTCTAAATCCGGCCAGCTCTTTAGCCCAGTTTTGCATGACTTCTTGGATCTGAACGTTTCGGTACTGGTCAAAAAACGCGTTGCCGTAAGTAACACCAAACTTCTTAAAAATGATTTCTATCACTTGAATATCCATCATCCCTCCAAAAAGTCTTGTTGAGGAGTAATGTCAATTTCTCTACGCTTGCCGAAAATGGCTTCTATGTTTTGCTTGTAAAGATCGTCCTTTTTAACTACCTCAGTTACCCAATCGGCCTTAAAACCGGCCCAGCCACTTTTGCAACATAATTGAAGAGCCGCCTCAAGTGTGATCTTTGCCTTCATTGCTTCTTGACGCAATCCTTTCAATGCAGTCTGTGTAACCGGAGCCTTTTTTGCCTTTCTAAGTGCCAAAAAGTCAATCCAAACAGATTCGCTAACATCATCAGGCTTAAGCGAGCTTGCCGAGCCTCTTTTAATAATTGGTTGTTGGTTATTGGTTGTTGGTTGTTGGTTATTGGTTGGTTGCACGTTCGTTGTACGCTCGTTGAACGGCTGTTGAACGTCCGTTAAACGCTTGTTCATCGCTCGTTTAGCGGCTGATGCTTTTCCGGCCTTGGAAGCGGCTTCAAGCTGCTGGTGATAGTGGGCTATCTCTTTGTCGCAACGCTTGTGATGCCAGTGCTCGCCCTCAAGAGTAAAAAACATGCCCAAAAGCCCCGATATGATTTCTTCTTTATCGCGGCCATTGACCTTCATTGACAACTCAAACATTGAGTTAGGCAAAGGGCTTTCTGTGTCGTAGTAAAGCCAAAGCAACTTCATGTAAATACCAACTTCTTCGTTGGTTAAGAATGAAGTGTCCTTGATAAAGTCACCGATATGGTGCTGGTAATAGTGCATTGCCACCTCTCATCAAAGGTTGTCATCACTGATGATGCAAAGGGCAGGCGGGTGATGAGACCGCTTTTCCCCCCGTCGGGGTATCCCTTGCCGTTACTACTCTAGCATCTTAGATTAGAAATCCACAATCTTGCAAGTCCATCCTGCCTTTAGCTTTCCCCATCCGTGAACGGTGATCTTCCAGCCTGCCGCCAGGATCGTAGACAGATGCTCGGATTCTTGGATCTTAGTTACCCTGGCAGCAACGTTACCTCGACTTGTGGTCTGTACTAATAGCGTCTCACCGGCCTTTATCGCCAGTATGTCGCCTATTCCGAATAGGTCTTGCCTGATTCTTGCATGAGGGTTCCAGCGCTCGACAATCTGACAGAGATAGCCTTCAGACCTGAGCTTTTCTAGTGATCTTTGTGTTGGTGATTTGCCGCTCATCTGCTGGTTGCTGCCTTTCGTCTGCCCGTGCGCATAAGTCTAAGATACCTGTTCTATAGTGAAGTTTCTTACTTAACGGAGTTTTATATGAGGAAAATAGAATGGCTGGCTTACATAGCATTGGGGATGTTCTACGGGGTTCTAATGTTCCTGTTCGTCAAGTAAAGGAACAAAACATGAACGTCTACAAATTAATTGCTTTAGTATCTGCTGACCTCTGCCAGCAAGGTATTGCTAAAGACCGCAGAAACACTCAGCAGGGTTACGGGTTTCGCGGAATCGACGATGTCTACAACGCACTTGCCCCAATTATCAGCAAGCACGGGTTAGTAATCCTGCCTCGCGTTATTAGCCGTGAGGTTAGCGAGCGCATGGGCAAGACTGGATCGTCGCTGTTCTATGTCGTGGTTGAAGTCGAGTTTGATTTTGTCTCATCGCATGACGGAACCAAACACACGGTCAAGACCTTTGGCGAGGCAATGGACAGCGGCGATAAGGCAACGAACAAAGCTATGTCGGCAGCTTACAAGTACGCAGCCTTTCAAGCGTTCTGCATACCCACAGAGGGCGATAACGATGCTGACGCAACCACGCACGAAGTAAAGGCTCACTCACCTGAATTTACCGACAAACTTATGCAAATTGCCGGAGCCACAAAAGAAACGCTCAGAGAGGTTTACGAAGCGTTACACACGGAATATAAAGGCCAGCCTGAATTACAAAAAGCAATTGTGGCCGCTAAAGATCAACGTAAAACTGCACTTGGGATTAAGTAATGTCACCCAACAAAGCAGTTGAGTTTATCTACAAGCACTCCGAGCTGATCGCTAAGGCAAAAGCAGAGCGCGTTTATCTTGAGGGATTTCTTAAGGTAAAAAAAGCCCTGCTGATGCAAGACATGGAAGGATCGGTTGCAGCTCAAGAACGCGATGCTTACGCTCATGAAGATTACCAAGAACTTCTAAAAGAGCTTAAAAAGGCCGTAGAACAAGAAGAAGCTCTAAGATGGAAGATGATCTCAGCCCAAGCTCACATTGAGGTCTGGAGGTCTCAGGAAGCGTCTAACAGAGCGGAGATGAAACTTGTTTAGAAACCAAAAACTACTGGAAACCGTTCGTGAGTTTGAGTGTGTTTTGTGCGGCGCAGAAGATGGAACCGTCGTAGCCGCGCACAGCAACCAGCTACGCGACGGGAAAGGAAAAGGGATAAAGGCTCATGACTACAGAATAGCCGCCCTGTGCTATCGATGTCATATGGCTATAGACCAAGGGCATCGGATGAATAAACAAGAGAAAGAAGCGATGTGGGAAGAAGCCCACCGCAAAACAATCGGTTACTTATTCGAAAGAGGAAAGTTATGGGTTCGGTAAATAAAGCGATCATCATCGGCAACGCTGGCAAAGATCCAGAGACGAAATACACGGATGCCGGAGTTGCGGTTTGTACCTTGGTGTTAGCAACCAAACATTCTTGGAAGCAACAAGACGGTACGCGCCAGGAAAAGACAGAATGGCATCGAGTAGTCTTTTGGGGAAAGCTGGCTGAGATCGTCGATAAGTATGTAAAAAAGGGATCTCAGGTTTACGTCGAGGGAAGGATAGAAACGCGAAAGTGGACAGACAAAAACGGTCACGACAAATACACCACCGAGATCGTTGCCGATCAAATGCAAATGTTGAGCGGCAGACCCAAAGCCGAGGTCGACAACGATGATGAGGTTCCGTTCTGATGGAGCAGGGAACCGAGGAATGGAAACTTGCTCGGCTCGGGAAAGTGACAGCTTCCCGTGTCTCTGCTGCTCGAGCAAAAAAAGGAACGGCAACTCGAGCCGACTACATCGCAGACATTATTACAGAGCGTCTTACAGGCTCGCCAATCGAGTCTTATACCAACGCCTACATGGAATGGGGAACAGCCAACGAACCGCTCGCTCGAGCCGCATATGAGATCAAAACGGGCATCTGGGTCGAGCAGGTTGCTATCGTCAATCACCCGACGATTCCAAACTTTGCGGCGTCGCCTGATGGTTTGGTTTGGACAGACGGTCTACTAGAAATTAAATGCCCAAAAACGTCCACGCATTTAGGCTGGATGATGAAAGGCGAACCACCTTCCGAGCACAAACACCAGATGCTTGCACAGCTCGCTTGTACCGGTAGAGAGTGGGTTGATTTTGTATCGTTCGATCCGCGGTTGCCTGAGCATCTCCAGTTGTTTGTTGTTCGTTTTCAACCAGAGCGCAAAGACATTGAAGATCTAGAGAAAGACGTAATGACTTTTTTATCAGAAGTTGACACAATGCAAAGGAAATTAGGATGAGCTGGAGAGAGTTGATTGCAGAGCAAAGAACCCCCAGGACCTTTAAGCCCGTCGAGGAGATCTGGCGACAGTACGGCTGGAAGCCGCCCTCAACAGAGTGCGAAGATACCATCGAAAAACATAAAGCATTTCGAGCGTGGTCACTCGGAGAACTGGTTGTCGATCATCAAGGAAGTCAAGAGCAGTGATCGACAGGAAATTGCGGCAGCTTACGAAAAGGTTATGCCGCTGGTCGTCGAAGATTGGGCTCACTGGCTTTTATCGAAGCCTAAGACTCGGCGGCTTCCGCTCATTGAGCAGATAGCCAAGCATCACGGAGAGAGCGTCGGCCAGATGGTTAAAGATGCTCTTATCCGGCTGAATAAAGCATAGACTCATCGCGTCTACGTTTTACCAATCCTGGTAACTCTTTGCCAGCTGCCTTTGTCCACATCATGAAGGCTTGCGCGGCTCCAGCGTAATCACCGCGGTTGTGCCGCATTCTGATTGTCGATCTTTGAAGGTTTCCTAATCCAACATTGAACCCAAAGCTGGTGAGTGCGTCAGCGCGATTAGGAGTAAGGCCAGCAGGACATAATCTGCGTACCCCAGCCTCAAATGTCTGTAGATCAGCCGCAAGAATCTCATCGACTTCTGCCATCGTGAGCGTTCGATCCCATCCGCTCGGGATCGGTAAAGAGAGTCTCTCTTCATACTTCACCCTTATGTGTGATGGGTCGATAACGTGGCCTACGCCGATTGTCCACAGTCTTGCGGGGCAGCGGTAAGGTTTAAACATTACGCCCTCGTGATGCTTGAGCATCTCAAGAGACTTACTTTGCAAAGGCTCGGCTTCCAAAGTGAAATGCAATGATTGCAGCCCAGATCTGCTGCGTCTCATCATCCCAAAGCTGATTAAGCATTTGATCGAACGGTACGTTCATTGTCCACGCGTACCAAAAGCCCGCAACATCCACAAAGACCAGTAGCGCAAACATGCCATAAGTGATTACTGGCCTGACCAAAGCTCGAAGGTTCTTTACCCACTGCGAAACACCGTCGCCAAGGGCTATATCGTGCGCGTAGAGCGCTTTCATTTCTTCGGTCTGACTCTGTATCTGAACCTGTTCCGTTCGTATCTCTTCGACCCGCTGCTGAGCTGCAAAGCCTTCTTTTGCAAGTTCTAGCTCGCGCTGGATCTGCATCTGTGCAAGTTGTAGCTCATGCGCTTTGTCTTTCGAGTCTTGCCAGATGTCAAGCAACCTGGGAACTCCGCCCGCCAGGAAGGATAGAAGCGACGAAAGCAAAGTCATCATTTCTTGGTTAACCTCTCGCGCTCTTCGAGCAGCCTGACTTTGACTTGCAGCTCGTTGATGTGCTGCATGAGCTGTTCTTTCTGCATCGCCCGTTTTTCTGCGCTGATCGGGCTGTCAGTTGGTACACCTTCTTTCGTGATGAGCGCTGGCATCGAACCCTCAATCTTTGTCAGCCGCGTCGAGAAGTCTGCAACTTGACCTAGTAACCAAGCAAGTGATGCAACGATTACAGGAATGACAGCTTTTAGAACGTCCGACCAATTCATTTGTCTTGCTTATGGTCTAGCTTGTCAAAGATCTTAGCGAGCATGTTTTTTATGTCGCTGATGTCTTTTTCGTAATCTGGTTTTAGAACATACGCGTGAGGCAAGCCCTTTTCAAGGTCTCTGAGATCGCGCTGCAACTCTTGTTGCGCTTCCCAAACTACACGAAAGAACCAACCGAATGCAGCGGAAAGAACACCGAAAGCGATGTTAAGCAGCGTTTGCGAGTCCATAATATTCAAGATTCCTAGCGAGTCGTTCATCATCCGGCGACAAATCTACCGCCGCTTGCCCGTATCGTATCGCTTCGTCTTTAAGCCCAAGATGATGAGCTGAGATTGCTGCTAAGTCATAAGGCTTAGATCCCCATACTTCAGGATCACAGGTATATACCAATTCCTTATCTTTGATCTCAAGCGCCATTGTAGACGCGTGAAAGCATTCTTTCCACATATGCTTACGATATGCGCTCATCGCAAAATCAACCCACGGCTCCCTGGTTCCCGGAGACTCTGCGACTGCCATTCTGTACCACTTAAGCGCTTGCCAATAATCTAGTTTTTCATCGTAAGCCTTGCCTAGTAAGCGCATGGCATAGCATCGCTCGTTTTGCCATGTAGCCTCTGGCATGTTGAGATAGGTGTTAAGCGCGGCAATCGCCTCGTCCCATAGACTGTAAAAAGTCAGTTCACGGGCAAAGTAAAAAGCGTTTCTAGGACACCGGGGATCTTCTTTTACCGCCATTCTTAGCAGGTCTAAATACTGCCCACGGCTTTTTGTCGGGTCTGGATGATGCGAGACCAGTAATTTGTCAGTATGCGCGTAGACTTCTTTTGTTCTTGGGTCTGGCCTTGGGTATTCATGGACCGGATGATGCCAGTGGTAGCCGACTCGATGATGGATCTTTTCGTAATAGAAAAGAATGTTATGCCCCCAGTCGAACTTGTAGCGAAGCCTTGTTGTTTCTGGAGTCCAGACTCGCTCAATTTCCTCGCGCCATCCTGGTTCTAATACCTCATCCAAATCAAGAGAAACGCAGACATCATAGTCGCCAGGGATAAGGCATAACGCCGTATCTCTTGCCATATCAAATCGCCAGGGTTTGACCGATATGTCGTAAACAATAGCGCCAAATGCTCCAGCAAGACTTGCGGTGTTATCTGTTGATCCAGTGTCAGCAATTAGGATCATGTCAGCATCTTGCGCCGACTCACAAAACTTTTTTACAAATTGCTCTTCGTTTTTTGCGATTGCGTATACGCAGATCTTTAGTGTCATGTTTTGTCCATTAGTTAAATTTCTTTCCAGTTTGTCGACTCTTCATCCCAGCTATACATCTTTCCGTCAATTGGCATAGCCACAGGCGCCTCCCACTGCGCGTCTGCGTTGAGAATCCAACTAGCAAAAGGCTTAGGCGGCACAAACGCGTCAATGTCAGATCTGTAGGTATAACCTATTCCTGCGTAATTCTTTCTGATGTTGCCGTTGTAGCTGGTCTGCTTCCAAGTACCACCAAGAATCTTCTCAAGATGCGCTGCACCAATGTGTTCTTTCTCAACGCCGAAAGCATCAGCCGTATCTTTGTTGTCAACCACAACAACTTGCAGCACCAATCCGTTTTCGTCTATGCGGCAGAAATGGGCCATTATCAACTCCTTGCAAATATTCCGTGAAACTTGTTTCTTGCTTCAATAGCAACCAATTCAGCAAGTTCAATATCCTCAAAATAACCTATCACTTTGCGCTTTTGGCCAACGGTTATCTGGACGCTCCATTTCTTACATCCTTTGTGAAAATAAACGTTTTTCATTCCGGTTTTGTTATTCGCGTGAACGCGTCTATTCAAGCAATTTTCACTCTGCGTTACTTCTCTTAGATTTTCTATCCTATTGTCCGAGCGATCGTTGTTGGCGTGGTCTGTTATTTTCGGTAAATATCCGTGGTGATACAAAAAAATAAGCCTATGCAAAGGATAAACCTTGCCATCAACACGCATCCTAATGTATCTATGACCGCCTTTTATTGGCGTGAACTTTGGCTGGTAGCCTTGCTTGGCGTACAAAAATCCGTCACGATACTCAAACAATTCCTTAAGACGTTCTTGAGTAACCATCACGCCTCCAGCTTTAATCCAGTCAAGTCCATTTCTTCCCCGACAACGCCGACGGGAAAGGTGTTAAACGATAGTGAGATTCTTGTGTCATCGCCTTTGACTTCAGGAACCATATGCGTCAGGCTTGACGGAAACAGAATCAGCTTTCCTGCCGTGGCTTCAAACCACCAAGACTCTGAGTTGTACGGGTTCCACTGCTCAGGCGGGAACTTGATCTGCTGCCAGCCATCACGGTAGAAGTAAATCCTGTCATCAGCGTTGGTCTGCACATAAAACACGCCTGAGATGTAGCTATTAGGGTGAGCATGTTTGTGATGGTATTGCCCAGGTTCGCTGTAGTTACACCAGCTTTGGGTGACTCGTAGGCTGACATTGTGTTTGGGATTAACTGTGCTTTTGAAATAATCCGAGACGCTATCTTCTATGAACGAACGAAGGCTTGTCAGCGCAGGATCACGCAGTACAAAGTTGTTGGTAGACGTGGTGTTACCCATGTTGGGTCTTGTTGGTAGTTCACGAATGAAGAACAATTCCTCATCGCTCAGAGGCCTACCAAGCTCTGCAAAGCCAACAGGGGTTGGGAATAAGTTATGCAACTGCACGTTCAAATTCCTCACGGGCTATGCCCATCTCTTTCAGTTGCTCGTCCGTGTAAATCGTTGGGATGCTGTCCTCAAACTCTCTGATCTTGTCAATGACCCAATACACCTCTTCAATGCTTGGGCATGGCCGTGGATCATCCCACCTTGTAAAGACGTTGTTACTGATTTCCCATTTCGCACCTGGACGTAGTAGGTGCATGGCTGTATCAATACCTAGAAATTTGTAAACTTTTGTCGTCATGTTATTGATTGATTTTGATGATTACGATACCGGAGCCGCCGTTTGCGCCGTTGTAGTTCGCACCTCCTTGCTGCCCGCCGCCACCTCCTCCTCCGCCGGTGAAATCAACTCCAGGTTGTGCCGCAACAGTGCTAGGAGTCCCGTCAGCCCCATTCCCACCGCCTCCTGCGCCTCCTGCGCCATTATCAGAGGAACCATTTGCACCGCCACCTCCCCCTCCAGCATAAGTTACCGATGACCCAGAAATTGTTGATGCAGTCCCAGCTCCTCCATTACCACCATTTCCAGAAGAAGCGTTTGCTCCTGTACCTGTAGAAGCATTAGAACCGCCGCCACCACCACCTCCTGCAGAAGCAGTGCCACCAGACCTTCCTTGTTGTGGATTTGCTGGTGCGCCATTGCCTCCGTCAGAAGATTGGTTCGGTGTGTTTCCAGCTCCCCCCGAACCGCCAGACGATCCACCACCGCCGCCTGACCCACCATCAGCACCTGTTTTGGTAGCGGTCGTACCACTTCCTGCTCCACCCCCACCGCCACCATTAGAAGTGATTGTGCTAAATGTGGAGTTTGATCCGTTAACACCTTTTACACCAGTAGCGCTACCAGCTCCACTACCGCCAACAGTGACTGTGTAAACACCGTCAGAATTAGGACCACCCGTAGAAGAAACAGCTAAACCAACGCCAGTTCTAAAACCTCCAGCGCCTCCACCACCAGCAGCTCCTGTTGCCCCGCTGCCACCACCACCGCCGCCACCACCCGCAACCACAAGATAGTCAACGCTGGTAACACCTGTCGGGCATTTCCAAGTGGTAGTGCCTTTGAACGTAAATACGGTTTGGCTTGGTACGGTGTACTTCAGGATAACAATGCCGGAGCCGCCTGTACCGCCTATTGCAGCAGGATAAGAACCGCCACCTCCGCCGCCTCCGCCACCTCCGGTATTAACTGTGCCATTCGTCCCACCAGTGTATACAGGGCCGCCGTTGCCGCCACCCCCAGAACCACCCGTTCCGGCTGTTGTACTACTATTTCCAGAACCTCCGCCGCCTGCGTAAGTTACAGATGACCCTGTAATAGAAGATGATTGACCTGGGCCACCATTTCCTGCTGTCAAAGGACTACCAACTCCATTAGTTCCTACGCCACCTGCGCCGCCACCACCACCATTACACACGGAACTTGTCCCAGAGCCAGAATTTCCACCAGCATATCCTTGCCCAGATGGAGATGTTGATGCAGGGCCACCTGAAACTACAGGGAAAGGAGAGGAATCAGAAGAGGCCGCCCCACCGCCGGAGCCTCCAGAGCTACCTGTAGAACCGCCTGAACCTCTATTTCCTCCACCGCCACCTCCAGCAGAGGTTATTGATGAAAATATTGACGAATTGCCGCTTGTAGCCCTTGTGTTTCCAGATTCAGTTGTTGACCCAATTCCACCGCTTCCAACCGTTACAGTGTAGTTTCCGCTTCCATCGCCACCAGTAGTAGATACGGCTAGCCCTGTCCCAGTTCTAAAACCTCCTGCGCCACCACCACCACCATTAGCCCCACCACCACCCCCACCAGCAACAACCAAATACTCAACTTCTGTAACACCAGTAGGGCAAGTCCAAGTAGACGTAGCGGTAAAGGTTTGGACGATGGTGTAGCCTGTGACAGGCCATATACCTTGCCTTTGAGCAAGGAACTGCTCCATCAGTGACCAGACACCCTTAGCAGATGTTGTTGTCGGAATATTTGCTGGGCCTATGACCCCGCCGTTACCTCTAGGCATGGCGACTCCTAGCTAATATCTTCGTAAGAACAAACAACCTTAAGATCGCCGGACGTTCCTGCTGTGGCACCCAACGACTTATCTTCTTCAAGGTAGATATAAGCATCTTTGTCTATGATGACCAACGTGGAGTCAGCAGGAACAACAACCGTAGATGCTATCTGTGTAGCCGTACCACCTAGCGCAGCAGCAGAGTAGAAGTTGATCGTGATCTCTGCGTTGCTAGTCCCGTCTACGTTGGCAACATAAAGCGAGTTGACCTTTAAGACCTTGCCTGAACTTGCAGCGTTACTAAGAATAGACGTTGCAGATGTGGATGACAGGTCAACCGTTACGGTCTTGCCGTTTATGGTTGTCGGTGAGAGTAGGTTTGGAGCTGCCATGTTTATTCCTATCCAAAAATCATTGCTGCTGTCACTGGGCTAAAGCCACCGCCGCCTGATGCTGTGGCCCATGAAAGATTTCCCGCGCCATCAGTTTTTAAGAATTGACCGTTGGACCCATATCCATTAGCCCAAACAAATGTGTTATTACCACCGGATGCTGGTGGTTTGAACGTCACTGAATTCCCTGCAGTGCCAGAGCTAAGCGTTAATCCACCCGTATCTGCGTTCGCCAGCGATATACCGTAACGCGCTTGGATCTGACCAATAGCCGTTACATAGGCATCTGTGCCAGCATTTAGATAAGCAAGACCCGTTGTGAAGTTTTTGATGAGCTTGCCGGTTGTGCCATCAAATAATGCAATCCTTGAATCACTCGCTGAAGCTGGGCCAACAACATCCCCAGTAATCGCAACAGTCACTGCATTGCTAACCGCCGTAGCCGTAACCCCAGCTCCAGTAAAGTTGAAAGAAGTAACACCAGAAGTTAATAGCGTCCCTTCGTCAGAGACGGAAATGCTAGACCCGGCGCCCGCAGGCCCCGTAGCCCCCGTTGGTCCAGTTGGACCGCCCGCACCAGAATCGCCAGTTGGTCCTGTTGGCCCAGCTAAAC
>VFQS010000801.1_pt1 | contig 31993 bp, 23 predicted proteins | sample 3512361 | NCBI WGS metagenome assembly VFQS01 (sample SAMN10412375, study PRJNA504923) | tailings metagenome | isolation source: Relicate 1 Philex TSF3 active mining | place: Philippines
CTTCGCTCCCCCCAAAGAAATAATTATAATCTCTCTTTTTTCTCTTTTTATAAACCCAAAATGAATCGCCGAATGAAAATCCGTCGATGTTGGATGGATGTTTTTATGAGACATTATAGAGATTGAATGAAAGAAAAACATAAGAACAAATTATTCAATCTCTCTTTTTTCTCTTTTTATAAACCCAAAATGAATCGCCGAATGAAAATCCGTCGATGTTGGATGGATGTTTTTATGAGACATTATAGAGATTGAATGAAAGAAAAACATAAGAACAAATTATTCAATCTCTCTTTTTTCTCTTTTTGTAAACCCAAAATGAATCGCCGAATGGAAAGTCGTGGCGATTCAATGGTTATTTCTGTGGAACAAAAGAGAAAAAAGAGAGATTGAATTCAAAAGAAAAACATAAGAACAAATTATTCAATCTCTATTTTTTATCATTTCAAAGACCCAAAATGAATCGCCGAATGAAAAGCAGTGGCGATTCAATGGATGTTTCTGTGGAACAAAAGAGAGATTGAATGAAAGAAAAACGTAAGATCAAATAATCATTTTATTCTCTATAATGAAATAAGGAAAAAGAGAGAAATAAAAAACAAAACACATCAATTAAAAAAACCAAACACCAAAAGAAAAAAATCATGATACGCACCAACAAAACAAACAAAACAAAGAGAGGAGGCAGACACAGCCAACCACATACCAAAACACCTTCCCCCAAAAAAACGTGGAGAACCAGACCAAGGGAATTTTCGCCTTCTCCTTCTCTCCCTCCGGATAGTTTGCGAATCTCTCTGCCCGATTTTGGGTCGTTGTTTGTCAATGAAATTTACAAGCCCTCGCCCCCAAGGAGAGAGGCAGTCCGTGACAGGAAAAAAGGCAAGCAAAACCAATGGATTGTCACACCATTGACCAATGAAAACTTGATCGAATTTATGAACATCTACAACGAATCCTCCGATTTGGATGTCTTCGAAGCCGATGTATTGCATTATTTACACGAATACGATAAGAGAGATCATGATATTTATGGTTCCTATATGACGGCTCTCTTTACTACATCGGGACAACGCCAACGCCGCCAACGCCTCTACCGCAAAATAGAACCTTTGTTTATTTTGCCGTAAGAGAGGACGAAGAAGAAGAAGAAGAAGATAAAACATCATTGTAGAATTCTCTCCAGGTTGTCGCCCCCAAATCGGCCAATTTCATTATAAAACCATTATCGGAGGTTGTACGATACAAATCCTCTATCGGATTGTCATAATTCAATACAAAATTCAGCAAATAGGGCGGCGTCCATTCCAATTGGCGATCCGTCGACACGTTATATAACAATTTCACGACAATTTCCATGATATATTGCATGAAATTTTTACCATATGTATTTTGACCTTGTGTAAAGTACATTTCTGTGTTCTGGGGCCTCTCTTCTTTTGTTTCTTCTTCCTTATCTTTTGTTTCTTCAATGGGTGTCTCACAAATACGTCGCATACAAAAAATCGTGGGCAAGATGTCTTTCTCAATCGAGAAGGAAGAATCATCATTTGAGGATGATGGGTTGTAGTTGTTGTTGTTGTCTTGCAAAATACGATGGACGCAAGGCGACAAGGGAAAATTCGAAAAGAACGCCCCATCCACGTAAGTGATGCCTTCGACGACGAGAGGTTGAAACAATCCGGGCAAGGCCGCCGAGGCATAGACGGCATCGACGACTCTCCAATGGGGATGGGTTTTATAGGAAATGTCGACCAGGGCGAAGGCATTCAAATTGGTGGCCATGTAATGTGCTTCGATGCCGGTTTTTTCGTGGAATTCCGCCAAGGTACACGTCAAGGGATCCACGTCGGCGGCGCGCATGATTGGCGACAAGAAATCGACGACGGTGCGAATGCCCAGTATGCCGGCATTTCCGATGGAATTTAGCATGGTGTCCACGTTGATGTCGAAGACTTGGTCCCACGGACGGCGCGCCAACATGTCGTCCAAGAGGTCCCAATGGACCCAGGGTGTCAAGGAGACAACGGTGCCGAAGAGAGACCCCGCCGAAGTGGAGAAAATCGTGCGAATGTCCTCGATGCGCCAGAATCCGTCTTTGTGTGAGTCACGCAAGGCACCGTAGAAGGCCACGCCAATCTCTCCACCTCCCGACAAGACTAAATGTTGTATGGTCATTTTTTTTGTGTTTCGAATGTGTTTGTGTTTGTGTGTGTGTGTGTTTGTGTTTTTCAATTTTTTTTTCACTTATTATCTATCATCTATCAAAAACAAAACAATACAATATTTGCCGCAAGAAAAAAAAAATACATTCTTTTGTTTTTTCAATTCTTTTGTTTAAAAAAAAAAATCAATTTGGAAACAAAATAAAAAAAAATCAAAAAAAAAACACACACAGAAAAATGTCCATGTTTTTGTTCGCCAACGAAGAAGATGCCACTGGCAAAGTAAATATCGATGAATTGTATGAGAGAAATCATCGTCGAAATTTACGTCAAATTTCCATTTTCAACAAGATCTTGAATCGGGTGCATACGCGCATCCGGGTCACGGCGGCCAACAAATTCAACAACGAAAAACACATTTGGTTTCAAGTACCGGCGTTCATTTTTGGCGAATCGGTTTATGACCAGAGTAGTTGTGTGGCGTATGTCATCACCAAATTGGAGGAGAATGGATTTTTCATCAAATACATTCATCCGGGGACGTTGTTTGTGTCGTGGGAGAATTGGCTGCCGAATTATGCGCGACAAGAAATTCGCAAACGCACGGGCATGGTACTCGACTCCCGGGGACAATTGATTCGCAAGGAAGAAAACGATCCGTCGGACAACACGAATAATAACAATGATGGTAGAGGAAACGGCGATCCATTGTATCCGTCGTCGTCGTCGTCGTCCACGGACACAACCGCCGCCGCCAATCGCAAAAATGTATCGTATAAAGCCATTTCGGAATACAAACCCACGGGCAATTTGGTGTATGGCAGAGATTTGATGGAATCGCTCGATAAAAAAGTACGTTTTAGTTTTTAGTTGTTATATTTATTAAAACTAATATTACCATAATTTTTATTAATTTCTTCCCATGTTAAAGTAACAGTATTTGTGTCGTTCTCTTTCCACATGTTAATTCCTTCTTTTGTAACTTCGAGAAATGTGTCTGTGGATGTATCCTTTATATTTAAAGACCTAGGGTCAAATGTATGTAATTTTTTATTTTGGGGTTCTTCTCCAATTTTTCTTAAAGTTCCATTTTGAAATGCATAATTTCCACCTTCTTTAACCGTGATCAGTTGTGCTGGTGCTGGTGCTGGTGCTGGTGCTGGTGCTGGTGCTTTATTTCTTTTGGACATCTGCTTGCCATTCATCGGGTTTGTACCATTAATTTGAGAACTATTTTCATAAATATCATTTAAATAAAGGTTTTTACTTTCTTCAGATTCTTGTGGCTGTTTTTTAACATTGTCCACAGTGAATGGTTTTACGTTTAATGTGTTAATTTTTAACATGAAATAAATAAAACGGTATGCGTTCTCGATATTTACTGCATCTGTTTGGGTATTCGCGCTATTAATCGGTGGTTCGAATTTCGGAATGTTATCGGCAGCGTTTTGAATGCTGTCATTAAATTTACAAGGATCTTGTTTAAATTGGAGCAATCGTGATTCCTCACCGTCAACAGAAATTATTTGATTCAAACATTTTATATCAGGGTCTCCAATAAAATTAAATGCACCCATTAAGTTGTCTTTCATATCTTTGTTCCATCCGGCATTTGGACCTGTTGTTTGCATTAATGTATTGATTTCGTTTAATAATTTAGTTGCGTCTTGGTTTGGTGGATAAAATAATGCAATCGATTCAGAAAATTTCGTTGGGCTATTTGAATTTTTAATTTCTTTGAGTCTTGTTTCCTTTGATTGAAAACTTTTGTATACATTGGAAACAGTATTGGACATGGTTTGGGAAGCAGATTTCGCCGCTGCATTCAAAGTGGCACCCATTCTTCCTTTGATGGAATCATCCAAGAGGACATATTGGGGTATGTTTTGATCATCGATAATATAAAAATCTTGTGTCGGACCCTCAACATTATCGATGACGAAAACGAGGCTCTCTTCATTGTCTAAATATTTGGATGTCTCTTTTCCCTTTTGGACGTCTTGCACCAGGGTTTTCGCCATGACGTAATTGGGTGTGTTTCTATTCAAGGGCATGGACAACACCTTATCGACCTCCGCATTGACGGCGCCACCATTTTGTTGTTGAAGAAGAAGACGACTATTACGACGACGACGGTGTCGAGTGCTTCTTTTGGATGACATATGACGGCGATAATGTGTTTTTTTATGAGATAACGATGTCATTGTGTTTTTTTATTGTTATATTTTTTTTTTGTATTTTTTTTCCAACCTTACAAAAAAATTATGAATTCTATATATAGATGGACTATATAAAAAAAAATATGATAACGTTTATTGTCCTGCATAAAAAAATATCGCCGAAGAACGGAATAAAATTATATGTATACATTTTATGTAATTTTATGTAATTTTATTTTTATATTTCAAATTGACTTTGGGCATATGAATATTTTAAAATTCCTTTTACAATTTCAACAATGAAATAAATTCGAATATTTTTCAATTCTAGTTGGGAAACAATGTGATTTATTCGTGGCATCGATAAAGGCATTGAAAACGATTGATATTGTTGTTGTATTGTCTTTTGTAAATAATTGCTCAGATGTACCGATTTGTCATAAACGTCTTCATCGGCACCCAATTCGTGTGTTGTTTTGTGATTAAATTCTTGGATTATTACCTTTTTGATTTCATCTTTTTCATCAAATCCACATATTTTTAAAATTAAATTGAAAAATTCATTTTCATTTGAACAAATCTGTGTATCCATTTCACATATTTTCTTTATTAAGTCAGTATATGTTGTAGTTTTTTTATCATTGAAGTCATCAATAGATACCACCTTTTCAAATTCAAAGGATTTCAATCGATCAAAAAAGTCATAACAATCTGGGTTGACAATAATCTCTCGATAAAACTGCATTGGTTTCTGTTTAGACAAATGATTCAAATAATCATTTATATTACGTATCAGAAATTGGTGTAAAACATTTTGAAAATTTTTATACTCTGAATTTGCGATGGCAATATTGTTGTCGACATTCGAAGAATTAAAAAAGGTGGTATTTTGTATATTATTTTTCATTTCTGTCCATATATCTTTTGACGGAATAATTGTTGGAAACCTCGTATTATTTTTTATTATCATTTCTGTAATTTTGTCATTATTTAAAAAGTCTCCGTACGTGACGGATTGCAAGAATGATGCTATTGTGGTTTGGGGTTGATTTGTATCCGAAAATTTGTCAGTTAAACATGAATTAATAAATCCTGGTTGATAAAATGGTTTAAAATACAATTTAATAAACATAATTTCATTTGCATCTGATTCTGATAATTGGTTTGATGGTGATGGTGGTACTGGCATATCATCTAACGTAGTATTTACATAAGCGTCATAAATAGTCTTGGTGTCATCATTCATGTTTTCTATCTTCGATGTGTCTGTGCCATTAATATTCGGTTCTTTTGAAGAATGTTTTGCAATTTCTTCAACCACATTTACAATGGATTTTTCTTCCTCGGACAGACTATCATAATATCTGGAAGGATTTTCCAAGAGATTAAAATTACCCAATGACGTCTGGTCATCTGCTGTAGGATTTCCAACGGATGATTCTTCATCGCTGAGAGCATCATATCTATAACGATATCCACCACGAGTAAAAACCTTCAAAATATCCGAATTAGACAAAGATGAAATGGTCGATGGATGACCCGATAACGACTGGTCATCTGACGACTGGTCATCTGCTGCAGTCCATAATTTACCCAAAAGTTCGCTGGAATCTGCAAGCAAACCGGCCGCTGCACCAAGAACTCCGCCAGCTATTTGTTCTACTGACGCATCTTGTATTATTTTGTTTTGTTTATTAATTTCTTCTTCTGTTTGATTTATTTGTTTAACAAGGTCAGCAACGTTTTCTGGTGGTGCTCCTGGTGGTGGTGCTCCTGGTGCTGGTGCTCCTGGTGCTGGTGCTCCTGGTGCTGGTGCTCCTGGTGCTGGTGCTGGCGCGAGTTTTTCTTCAATTTTTGCAATTAATTTTTTTTCCAAATTATTTCGTTCTTTTTGTTGTTCATATTTTATTTTTTCTGCCATAAATTTTTTTTTCATTGCATCGAAATCATTCTTCTTAAAAAATTGTATTAGCTGTGACTTTTTACTGTCGTTTTGAATTGAAGAGGAAGACGGCGGGCGTTGTTGTCCATACGACGATCCATTGCCCAGATTCACAGGATTGTTATTGTTATTATTTGATAAAACAGTACTTGAAACGGGATGAAATTCGCCGGATCCAGCATGATACAAATAATATTTTTGTGTTTTGGGAACAACTTTGATAATCATTCGGTTTGGATTTGGATTTTGTGTTATATAATCGACTTTCTGTGCAGGATACGCATCATCACTCGAAATTTCTCCGTTATTATTATTCGGTATGTTAGCAAAAATACCCGTGCGAATTCCACCTCGTTGTTGATACCAACGACGGCGTGTGTTGCGTTGTCTGCCTTTTCCGCTATGTTGACGTCTTGTTTTTCGCATTTTTTTTTGTGTGTGTTTTTGTGTGTTTCGTTTTCTTTTCAACTAAAATTTCAACAAAAAAAAATAATAATATCTATCAATAATGGGGATTTTTTTTCTATGTTTGTTGTTTTTTTTTTCCTTCTTATTATTATGTCTATGATTATTTTTTTTTTATTTTGACCGAAGGCTGCCTCTCCTCTTCGACAAGCGAAGCAGAACGAGTCTTTACCGAAGGGTGCCTCTCCTCTTCGACAAGCGAAGCAGAACGAGTCTTTACCGAAGGCTGCCTCTCCCCTCCAGGGAGAGTCTTTACCGAATGATATGAATCGGTTTGACATTTGTATTTTTAATGTCCGCATACACCATGACTTGTTTTCCACACGTAATATAAGGCGTGGCTGTTTGTGTGGCTGTTTGCATTTGCGTGGACTTGTTTATGATTCCTTCGGCGACGACGGGCAAAATACGATATGTTTTTCCCGTTTTCGGATCCACCGTCGGATCCAATTTCCACATTTCGGCGTATTTGTTCGTCTTTTTTTGGGGTTGTTGGGGCACGACGACGACGACGGATGGTGCGACTTGCGCCGGAGTAGAAGCATTTGGTGCAATTTGAAGCGGTGACACTACTTGCATAGGACTAGTCGCCATATCTGTTTTTTGTACACCAACGATATTTTGAGAGGGTTTTTTAATGGAAGTTGTCGATTTTGCATCCACAGATTTTGCATCCACTGCATCTACAGATTTTGGATCCACAGATTTTGGATCAACAGATTTTGCAGATACGGAAGGAGTTGTATTTTCACTACTCAGTAAATCACTAAGATTCGAAATGTCTCCTATACTCTTGCCATCGTCATTATTTATTTCTTGTGGTTTTTCTTGACTATTTGTTGACATTTTTCAGGAAATTTCAAAGCAAAATCAAAAAAACAATATATTCTCCAATTTTTTTTTCTTCCTTGGGCTTTTTATTTATTGCCGTGGAAAAATACAAGCACACGAAAGCGAACATATTTGAACAATGATATTATTCGATTTCACATCCGGTACAATTTTCACATCGACTTGATTGGCACTCATTAAATTATTATCATCGTCACTGTTTGTATTTGCATTTGCATTTGCATCGACTGTTTCTAATTCTTTCACCATTGGATTATTTTCCAATAACAATTTGTCTTGGTTTTCGTCTTGTTGTTCTTCGTCGTTCATTTTGTTATGTGTTTTTTATGTTTGTCTAAAGAATGTATGTATGTGTCAAGAAAAAAAACAAAAAAAACAAAAAAAAACAAAATTCATATAAAGCTATGTCTTGGTTATTCAGTCAATGAAACAACGAAACTTATTCCTTTCTTCCTTTGTATCTATAACAAACACATAACACAGTCAAAAAACAAACAATGACAATGATCGTGACCAACAAAACCGAATATTTGTTGCGCATACGAGACATTACCTCGCAATTTGCATACGTCGATCTCATGTGGAATACCTTGAAATCGATGATGGTCATGGTACAGCCATCACTTCTTGCTTCTGGCGACAAAAACAGCACCAACAACAAAAACATTCAACACGAACAACGTCTGAATGTATTTTTATGTGCACATTCGTTCAACGAATGGTTGCGGGTATTGTACATGTTTTATTCGACGACGGTGCGGTATTTGCGCGAATACGAAGCGGGCAAGGCGACGGACATTCGATCTTTTTTGTTGGTCATGTTGCATCGCATCGATCACTCGTATCGTCCTGAAATAGCCCGGTATATGCCCGTATTACAGACGGTGTTGGCCTCTTCCTTTGTATCTCCTTCTTCGGTTTCTCCTTCAACTGCTTCTTCCGCCATACATCAAAAATACAATGCTGGACATGCTGTCGACATATACGATACCATCGTCATGGACGCAGACATGTTGGAGATTGCCTTTGTCGAAATCCGGCAATTATGCCATGCCTTGTACAAAGACGAATTGAAAACGGACCCGACGCTGGAATGGCAAGACGTACAAGTGAATTTGCCGGTGAAATCGACACACACTCGTTTTGAGTCATATACCTATGTATAATGCCTGTTTTGTGTGTCGGATGACCGGAATGGTACAATCGATTGTATGTGTTTATTGCTTATTGTTTTTTTTTATAAAAAATCATTTCCCCAAAAAAAACAATATACATTTTTATTTTGTAACTTTTTACACTTTTTGTTTCTTTTCAAGTTGTAAATTTTGATGGTTTCTTTCCGCTGTTCTCTTTTTTGCGGTTTTCTTCTTCTTTTGGGACATTAATTCTTTAAGAGCTTCGTTTTTTGCGTTTTTTAAAGATGGATTGGGTGGCGAAAGTGAAAGATTATTTAATAGTTTATTGAGATTTTTATCGTTTGCCATGAAAGCGGCACTCTTAGCTACATCTTTTTTATTTTCAATGATTTTACGAAATGGTTTCAGTCTGTCGTCTCCAACTTTTTTCTTTGCTTGCGACATTACATCTGAAACCAATTTATTGGCCAGTTCCTTTCGTTGGGTCCTCCGTATCCCAATTTTAGCGGCATCCTCAATCGCTTCTAACCGTTTTTTTGCAACATTAAATCTTGATGGCGACCATTTCATCACATTTACATTTTTCCGTTGGGTCCTACGTCTCGCGGCATCCGCGGCATCTGCGGCTAATCGTGATGCCATTAAAAATTTAGATAAAGGTGAAAGCTCTTTGGGTGAAGGCGTTTTGGTGGGTGAAGGCATTTTGGTGGGTGAAGGCATTTTAGGTGACGCTTCTGTTGGAGGGGATTCGACGATAGGACTGCTGAATTCATCGTGAGACGCCGTCAAAGAAGAGATAGTTGACAAGGGTGACGGCGTTTTGGTGGGTGAAGGCATTTTGGGTGACGCTTCTGTTGGAGGGGGTTCGATGATTGGACTGCTGATTTCATCGGGAGACGCCGACGACAAAGAAGAGATAGTGGACAAGGGACTCCTATTTTGTGGAGTGGCAAATGCGGAGTCATTCTCATGATCAAGAATAAGATTACGCAATTCGTTTATCTGGTTTGCATCCTTGACGGTGGGGCTTTCATTGATGACCACAGACGCGGTGTCAAGGAAAGATGATTCGAGGATTTGTAGTGCCTTTTCATCATTTTTATTGCTGACCCCGATCATTTCCTTAGTCTTGTATAAATACTTTCCTGCCAAAGCAACCACCACAAAAAAGAATGACACGAATGCATACTGTGCTTTCTTTGTTGCTTTCGATGTTGTTTGTCCCTCGGTAGAACCTTGAGTATTTATCGCGGCAATATCCATCGTCTGTTGGGCTTCGACAGTCGCTTCTTGCATAGCTTGTTGGGCTTCGTTGGCGTATTTCAGTAAATCGAGGGTTGGATACGTGGCAAAATGCATACGTGCAACGTCTGTATCACTCAACACGCGTGCTAATGCCTTATTGGCATCGGGGAACTCATAATTTTCGGGTGGGATGTCTTTTGATTTCTTGGGATCCGTTAAAAATTGCAAGAATTGTTTGACAGTTCCTAACCAGTTGTCGGGACTTTTGTCTTGAGCGAGTTTGCAAAATACGGCCTGTCCGTTGTCTCCTCCTCTTTTACAAAACGCGACGATCGTATCGATGGCCTCCAAGCGTTGTTTATATTCTTGTTCGCTGGACGGCACCATCGCGGAAGAAACCGGATTGGTTTTTTCGCTAATGGCACCCTCAATTTGTGAAAAGGTGGAAGAAGTTCCACTCAATCCAGTGGGCAATCCTGTTATGGCTACGTTCGTTTTCATGGACATTCCAATTGCCATGCATCCGATGGCCAAAATAGACGCAAACACCACAGGATGATATTTTCTTCGACTTGACTTTGTCTGTTCCGCTAGTTGATTGATGATGGGAATAAAGTCATCATTATCATCACCATAAGTAACATAATTATCAAGATCGCCCGTTGATGGCGGTCGGCCTACCTTCGACGTTGTTCTTCGTGTTGTGTTTCTTGTGTTTCTCGAGTTTGTGCCATTTAGTGCCTGTGCCACATTTCTGTTTACCGTTTCTCGTATTGCAGGATCCACACGTGAGCGACCTCGTGTAACAGGAGAGCCTCCTCGTTGATTCTTTGTTTTTTTTATGTTTCCTCTTGAAATGGTTTTTACTGATTGCAAATGAACGAACGACTTGAACTTCCGTCTTTCATCGTCATTGAAAATGCCAGCGGCTTGCAAGGAATGACCTAAATACTCGATAATTGCGTTAGAATACGGGTCGATAACATCGGATTCGTGTTTCCCTTCAACACGCGATTCCGACCATGCCATACGTGAGGAGGCGGTAGGTGCCACTTTATGAACTCTTTTTTGGAGATTGAACAAATTACGTTCCATTTTTATTTATGTTTTTTGTTTGAAAAAAGTAAAAATGTGTGTTTTGTATATTTAAAAAAAAATAATGATTGCAATACAATACGAATACATATTATTTTTTTACTATTTAAAATTAGGCTTGTATGTTGATATAATATCATCTATACTATCTATTATTCTGCCTTCGAATTTAAAAACTTTCTTGGCAAGATTTGGTACGTTTTCTTTTGTGATTGGAGTCAAATTTATTTTATTTATTTGACCATTTCTATTGAAAATAAAGACTTCCGATAAATCTTCAAATACAGGTTGCTTGGCTCTTCTACTCGACAGAGCAGACGACCGACTACGGGTGGCTTTCGACTCATCTGCGAGTGATTTTTCTTCATAATAAACACCAAACGCAAAATAGGTAATTAGAAACACCGCAATCAATATTATAGTAAATGGAACATAAATATAATTATTGGCGCCGGTTTGACTACGGTAAACTTTCAAAGCTTCGTCGGCTTGGTGGCTAATGGCCGTGAAATTCATTTCGGGAAATTCAATTTTCATATTATCAAAGATTTCCTTATCCGACATAAGCAAAGTAGATGATGTGTTTGTATCACTCGATAAAAAACGTTGAAATGATTCGAACAAAGTTTGTTGTTTCGGAATGTATTTGCAATATGTATCCAATTCTAATTCGGAACAGGCGTCTCGAATGTGGCGGACGATTTCGGTCGCATTCACGTTTATAACGGATAACGGTGGTGGTGGTGGTGCAGGGGCAAGGGCCGGGGGAAGGGCAGGGGGAGGGGCATCGTACTCGGACTCGTACTCAAAAACAGGTTGATTTTCCTCCTGGCCCGGACTCATTGATTCTTGAATTTTGTGATACCCATACACCATATATCCAATGACTAATGTCATAGCACTCCTTGCGATTTCTATGTCGGTGCCTCCGGTCATTCGACCGGCACGGCGGCGACGAATTGTTTTCTTTCTTCTATTATTACCACCTTTGACTGTTTTTTTCCAATCCTTCTTTTTGATGTTGTGTCCGTTATTACGTTCTCCTATGCAAAAAGCCACAAATTTTCCACGCTCCACTCGATTATTTAAAATTCCCACTTTTTGAAGTAACATAGCATAACAATTTGCAATGAGAATTCCTCGGGAAAATTTTTGTACAGAACGCGATGATGATGGTGCCATTTTTATTCGCGGAATAATGGCTCCGAGAGATGCGGAATGATGAGGCATGACAAAAATAGTTTAAAATACAAAAAATGTGTGATTATTATATTGATTGTTTCTTTTTGTTTTCTTATTGAAAAGAATACATATTTTTCTCACAAAAAAAAGAATAAAATTAAAAAAAAAACCAATTAAAAAAAGGGTATTAAACGGACCGTCGTATATGTAATGAAACAACTCTTTTTTTTAAAAAAAAGACATCAGAAAAAAATACATCAGAAAAAACAAACAAAGACAAAAACAAAATAAATATGCAGCAACCACCCTCTCTCGATGTATTTCGTTTTGCTCATGTGATTGAAGAATCTTCTATAAATAATAACGGCAACAACAATAATACAAACAACGGCAAATCCAAATCCACCACCACCAACAATCGGTCTAAATTCCCGCCCAATACCTTTCGTTCGTATGATGGCGAAACGTCGTATTCGTATTTGGAACAAATTTTGGCGCAGGAAAAGCAAAACAACAAGGCCGAATCCTGGAACAAATTGGAAAAAAACATGAAAATTCAAAAGTTGCATGCTTTCGCCGAACGATTTGGCAAGGAACATGGATTTCCCGTCAAAGAAATTCGGTCTCTCAAATCTTTTTTTGTCGATGCCTTGGAAAAGGGCAAATTGCTTCGCACCAAAGATGTCATGTATAGCAAAGAAACCCGCGAAATTGCCTCGATTCCGTCGTTGTTTTTTCACGCCGATACAAGGGCATTCACTCTCCGCAATTTGGACAACAAACGCGTCTCCACGTTGAAATCGTTGACTCCTAAACTTCGGGCGATGGCACCGGGCGACAACAACAACCCTTGTCAAACGTCATCCGAAGAAAATAATGATGCTATTTCTGCTGCTATTGCGGTTGCTGCCGCCACCACCTTTATAAGTCCAGTGGACGAAGACGAAGACAAAGACAAAGACGACCGAAAAATGGACATAAATACTATGGAAGAATGTATATAAACCACCACCACTTTTTTTTTTATTTTTTTTTTATTTTTTTTTATAAAAAAAAACAAAACCAAATCCAAAAAACCATGTCATCATCCGATACGGATTCTTCTTATTATGAGGAAGAAGAAGACGAAATAGAGGAAGACGAAGAAGAATACAATATAAAAAATAACGAAGATGCCGCTGACAATGATGAAAACGAAGAGGATGAGGATGAATGCAACAAGGACGGTGTCGCCCCCCCTTTCGACGACATATTTGACATGTGTTTTTCGATGTTGGAAGAATACATGGAACACGACGAAAATATGTTGAAAATGATGTCGCCCACGGTCGAACAAACGATTACGACCGATTTGACGGATGCAATCGCCGAAATCTATCCCGAATGGGCGGCACCCATGTACGAAGAATTGTTTGTTTTCATTCGCCAACATGTCGTGGATTATGCCTTTTGTTTGACGGATCCTCGGTTTGTTCCGCGGCAAATTTCTGCGTCTTCCACCACCACCACCACCACAAAAAAAACCGCCCTACAACTCGCGATTTTGCAACGCAAAGTGGCCGCACTCGATGCGCTGCCCCATTGGACGCAACGTTCCCCCGAATGGTTCACGTCGCGTTACAATTTGATTTCGGCGAGTATGGCCTCGAAAGCCTTGGCGTCGGAGGCCCAGCGGAATTCGTTGATTTTCGAGAAATGCAAACCTTTCGAGGCATTCCAGGAGGAGTGTCGCCGGCATGCCTTTCTGGGTACGAATTCACCCATGCATTGGGGCATCAAATACGAACCCATCACGGTGCGCATCTACGAGACGGTCCATCAGACCATTCTGCATCACCAATATGGTTGTATTGCCCATCCCACGTACCCGTGGTTGGGGGCGAGCCCCGATGGGATCAACGCGGATCCCCACAACGAACGTTTGCTTGGGCGCATGGTGGAAATCAAAAACATTGTCAATCGCGAGATTGAAGGCGAACCCTTTGAACAATATTGGGTGCAAATGCAGATGCAAATGGAAGTCTGCGATTTGGACGAATGCGATTTCGTCGAGACGCGCATCAAAGAATTTGCGTCGCGAGAAGATTATTTGGCGTTCATCGGGCAATCCAAAGTCGAACGCAAAATCTCCAAGAAATTGTCCTCGTCTTCGTCTTCGTCCACGTCTACGTCCACGTCCACGTCGTCCGCATCTTGTTGTGACGCCACCCAATTGTGTGGCATAGTGGCCCGAATCAAACCCAAAGGATTCGTCAAATTCAATGAAGAAACGGGGCAGTTGGAATCCAATCCGGATGCCGCACCGTATTATGTATATTCGGCGTTTGGAGAGACCGACGTCGATGGATGGTTAGAGACGGAAAAACAAAAACATTTTATGAATGCGGCAGAGACTACTCATACAGAGTCAACTGATCCGGAGACCATTCCGACAGAAACCACAAAAACAACAACAACAGATCTGTCGCCGTCGCTTGTGGAAATGACCGTCTCGTATTACTACGTGGATGAATATTCGTGTGTGTTGGTGCAAAGGAACAAGGCATGGTTTCAAGCGGCCTTGCCGGTGCTGCGTTCTTGTTGGGAGACCATTTTACGAGAACGCGAATCGGGGGCCGAACATCGTGCTCCCAAGCGAAGGAAAATGGCAACAACATCATTGGTGGAGGAAACACCAACAACACCCATAATAGTTGTGAAAAAATTAGACGAATAACCTTTCACCGTCCAGAGGACGGGAATGGTAGTAGGTACATTCGATACGCGTCGGAACCAATATCGGATAATATTTGCATTTTTTTTGTTTTGTTTTGTTTTGTTTTATATATACGTACACATGTACAACATTTGTTTTTTATTTTTTTATTTTTTTTTAAACTTTGTGTGTGTGTGTGTGTAAAAAATATTTTTTAAAAAATAAAAAATAAAATTAGATTTTTCTGTTTTGTATTTACCGACATCTAATTTTATACATTGTTTGCAAACGGCATGGCGGTTTTAAAGTCTTTTGCACTATAATTTTCTTCTCCTTGTTCAAAACCGCTTGGTGTATGAAAAGAATCTTCATCGTCGTTCGCTGGATCCTCACCGGTCGGCGCATATTTGTTTTTCACATGTGGTGACGGTGGCGTTTCCTCTTCGGTGTCATTGTCTGATTTATTTGAAGCATCATCAAAAGTAAATAATTTTCTGTTTTCACGTTCTTTATTGCGTTTATCAAGAAACTTCTTTCGTTGATCGACATAAACTTGAATCTGTCTGTTTGCATTTTCTATTTCGGTTGTTGTCAAACCCATAAAATCGGTTGGTTTTCGGTTTGATTTTCGGCGAATTGCATCAATATCTTTTTCTGAAAATGTATAATTGCCACATGTTCTACCATACAATGTATAATTTTTAGGATTACGGTATGATTCATGTGCATCGGTACAAGTACACAAAAATGCAAAGGCTTGCATATATTTCCCTTGTTCATAGATTGTTTTGAATGCTGCATAATTATCTGCCGATAATTTTTTGGCACGACCAAAATCAATGACCATTGGACGATATATGTGTATGTGTTTTGAATCGTAATACTGTCCATAATGTATGTTTTTTTGTTTTTCCCAAACCGGCATCAATAAAATGTTGCTTTGGTGTGTATCGTTGTGTGTGTATCCCGTCAAATACGTCATTTGCAAATAACCGAAACGAATCGCATCCGTTTTATAGAAGTTGTTGGCGATTTGAGCAGCTGGTACAAACCCGTCGGCGTATTCCATGACGATAAAGCCCAGTTGTAAATTGTGATTTGTTTGAAATATATTATCTCTTTGGTCGTTGATTCTTAATCTATTTTGAAAATGTGAAAACAACGTTCGTGTATCTTCCAAAGTGTTTTGGTCGTCCATATTTTTGATTTTTTCAACATTGTCATATAACGCGACAAATAAATCGTTTAATTTTCTGTTGTTCGAAACATGACGACCCAATGTACCCGAATACAATACATTGGGACAAACCGCTTGCCAATTGTATTCTGGCTGATTCGTTTTGTTGAAAATGTCTTTTTGGATTTCGACTTCTTCTTCGAACGCTTCCGGAGTAACACAAAACAAACCATATTTTTGAAACAATTTTTTTTCAAAATTTTGGTTTTCCTCTTTTGTTTTCTTTCCGGAATCCGGATCAAGAATCGTCATTTTTATAATACACGAACGCACGGGTTTGTTCGTTTCTGTATTATGGAGACGATTGGGGTTTTTCGTTCGCCGCATGGTGCGGAACCAATCGGAGGCTCTCGACCACACACTTTGGTTTGTTTGTTTGATAACAAACGTTAAACCATAGGACCCCTGCATAATGTCGAAAATGCCATATTTTTTCACATATGTGGTGATGAGCTTCAATGCATCCATATCTGGTGAGTAGGTTACGGTGCCTCCTCTCCTACATTTCATTCTTGTTCTTATTCTTTTATCTTTTCGGGTGGTGCGACGACGACGACGACCATTTTTGCGCGTTAAAGGCATTTGTTTTTTTTTGTATTTGATTTATTTTGTTTTTGTTTTTAATCAACTGTTTTATTTTTTTTTTATGTGTACATTGTACTTATAAAAAAAAAATAAAAATGCGCAATTATAGAAGTTCAAGTGGTGGTTTTTTTAGTTCTTTGGGTCGCGTTTCTTTGGGTCGCGTTTCTTTGGGTCGCGTTTCTTTGGGTCGCGTTTTCTTCTCATGTTCTTTGGCTCCCGTGGGTTTTGGTTGTCGTGGTGGTGGTTTTCTAACATTTTCATCGGAGGGAGTTCTGTTTTCTTTGTTTTCGATTGGTGGTGGTGAGGGCAGTGGGGGAGTAAGATTCAAAGCGGGAGCAGCAACTGGAGGAGGAAGAGGAGGAGGAAGAGGAAGACGAGGAAGTGTTTGCCGTTTTCTCAATAATAAGTTCTGTCTTTTTTCCAACAAGTATCCGATACTTGCATTGGCTTGGGCAATATCTTCGGGTGTCATAATTCTAAAACGCATTTCTTTCAGTTCCTTTAAAAATTGATGGATTTTCTTGTCCCAAGGAAAACTACTTGTGTGTGGTGGACTTCCGAAATATCGGAATGTATCAGCTCGCACATACTGTAAATGATCTAGTGTTAGATTCCTTAAAAATTGCCCAATAGCTTCCGATAATTTATTTTTTTGTAAATCACTGGTTGAATTGTGGTGATTCAAAAAATTTTCATATATGGATGGTTTCAATCCATAATTCCCACAAGTGACTCCATAATTGCGGTAAAAGCCAACATAGTTATTGACCCCATCATAGGTTTGGTCACACAAACACAAAAAGGACAATGCTCCCATGTAATTTCGTTCTTCGAAGAAACCATTGAAAATCGTTTGGTTGTGTTCAGACAATTTCACACTGCGTCCAAAATCAATCACCAACGGCCGATACAATACATTGCGAGGATCCGACGGATCGAGGTCATTGTAACCGGCATAGTAAGGTTTACTGCCCCGCGGCAGTGAACCCGATGCAATTTGTAACATTATATTTCCTTGATGGGAATCATTGTGCGAATATCCAGTCAAATACGTCAATTGCAAAAATCCGAATCGAATGGCGGCGGTTTTTGCGGCGGATTCCGGTACTTCATAGGCAGTTTGATATCCTTCGGCATATTCCATACCAATCAGGGATAGATGTATTTTTCCTAGTGTGAAATCTTGGACAATGTGTTTGACATTATCACGTTTGATGCGCGATTTGTCGGGATGTGCATCAATGAATTCTTTGATTTTTGTGAAAAGTACGTACAAAAACTTTGTCTTGGTATTCTGTTCCGAACGATGTTTCATGATATCCGAATAAAAAATCTCGGGACACAAAGGTTGATGATTGAAAGCCGGACCACTCGTCATGGAAAATATCTCGTTTTGGGCCCGCACTTCGTCTTCAAATCCTTGTTGTGTAACGAATTGAAGACCATATCTTTTGCTCACATCTTTTTCTGTGTCCTTGGGGGATGGGGATATCAACGATATTTTCAAAAGGCATGCACGAACGGGAGCTTCCGCTTCGGGATTCATTATGCGATTTTTATAGGGTGTTCCCGTGACTTTATGCAATGTTTCGTCAATCATGGAAAACACACTTTGGGGTGTTTGTTTTTTGATGATGAGTGTCATTCCATATGCCCCCGATAAAATGGCCGTGATTCCGTATGTTTCCAAATATTCTTGTAAAATTTGTTCGCCCGTTATCTCCTTGGGTAAGGTTGCCCCTCCTCCACCATCTCTCTCTTGTTGTTGTTGATTTTGTCTTCTTCTATAATGTGTTTGATTTCTTTTCTTTTGACGTCGATTTGATTTTGTTTTTGCCATCTTTTTGTTCCAAGAAAAAAAAAATGCAAAACTATTGTTAAAAAAAAAAAGTGGTGAGAGTCCTAATTATACGAAAATATTTAATTATAAGAGGCAGAAACAAAAGCAAAAAGGCAAACAAAAAAAAAATAACAAAAAAAACAAACAACTAACGTTTTATGACTATTCTGCGACATTCCCGAAAAAAAAACGAGGAATAGACTTGTTTTATTTTTTATGCAGAACATAATTCACAAATTTCGTCACTATGATTGGTCGACGCAGAAGTCGCGGTTTTCTTCTCCGGTTCAATGGTAAATTGTTGGGCTTGGTGTTTGGCGCGACGACGCAAATAATAAATGCCCGTTTTCAATCCTTTGGACCACGCATAGAAATGCATCGATGTCAACGTCGAATAATTCGGATCCTCCAACCACAAATTCAAACTCTGGCTCTGGCACACATATTGTCCGCGATCCGCCGCCATATCAATCAAAGCCTTCATCGGCAATTCCCACACCGTTTTGTATTTGGCCTTGATCGCCGGGGGAATGACGTCATCCTCGAAATGTTGAACGGATCCATTGTTGGCGATGATACTGTTCTTCACCCTCTCGTTCCATTGATTCAATTCCATCAAATCGCGCATCAAATACTTGTTACAGAGTACAAATTCCCCCGCCAACGTGCGACGACTGTAAATATTGCTGGTGATGGGTTCGATGCATTCGTTGTACCCTAAAATCTGCGACGTCGATGCCGTGGGCATGGGCGCCACCAACAAGGAATTGCGCAATCCGACGCGTTTCACTTTCTCTTTGAGTTGCCCCCAATCGTATCTGCCCGACAATTTCTCGTTGCCCTCGGGCCACAAATCGAATTGGAGCCGTCCCTGGGACGCCGGTGATCCCTCGAAACTGGCATATGCACCTTTGCTTGCCGCCATTTCACAGGATGCCTCGATGGCCGCGTGATATATCGTCTCGAAGATGTCGCGATTGAGTTGACGGGCTTCCTCGGCATCAAAGGCCACGCCCATCATCATGAAGACGTCGGCTAAACCCTGTACACCAATGCCGATGGGACGATGACGCAAGTTGGAACGTCGCGTCTTTTCCGTGGGATAATAATTCACGTCGATGACTTGATCCAAATTGCGTGCCACAATTTTGGTTACATGATGTAATGCGTCGAAATCGAATGTGTATGTTGGTGTTGGTGTCGTTGTAGTCGTTGTTTCCGACAACGAAGACGTGGACGTGGACGTGGACACCATAAAACGAGGCAAAGCCAACGACGCCAAATTGCACACGGCACTTTCCTTGTCGTCACTATACTCGATGATTTCGGCACATTGTCCCGTCAAAATACCGTTGAAGACCCCGCGATGACGTTTGGGCTCGGTGAAACAATACGTGTCGCCTCTCGCCGGATGATGTTCCACAAAATCGACATAATCCACGGTCATTTTCTCGTAGGCCGGAAGAAGGGCATTGTTTTGTGCGTCGGTGGGCACTTTCAATAAGGGTTCCAAGATCATCCCCTGTTCCAATTCCAACGCATCAAAGGGTGTGACGTGATATTCTGACAGTCTTTTGTCGTCGTCGTCGTCGTTATCCAAATAGAGGGGCGACGGTGTATACAACGGATGACCCCCGTCGTTCGTCAACACATAAAACTTGTGGTTCACAGAACATTCGATGCAATGCCGGGCATTGAATGGGTCGCGTAAAAACACGGTACACAACATTTGGTTGGTGCCCGTCTTTTTAATGACCACTTCGCTCCATTCCTGCCCATTCCATACATCCACGGTTTCATCCACCATCGTTTCAATCGCACGATGCCCATATTGCCGGGTCAACACGAGTGTGCCCGCCGCCACACACAAATTGCTCGATTTGATGACGCCCACATTCTTCTGGTTGGATTTGTGATTGGCTGCATCCTTGTAGCACAAATAGGGCGTGCCCGTTTCCATTTGGGCGTCCAAGACTTGAAACCAGAGTTCGCGGGCTTTCATGGTCTTCTTGCCCTTTTGCTCGCGTTCGTAATGGGTGTACAATTCGACAAAGGCCTCGCCGTAGACATCGGACAGGCCCGGACATTCGTCCGGGCACATGAGCGTCCACGTTCCGTCGCTCTTCACGCGTTCCATAAACAAATCCGGCACCCACAAGGCATAAAAGAGATCGCGGGCTTTCAATTCTTCGTCGCCGTGATTCTTGCGCATCTGCAAAAAGAGTTCGATGTCCGCATGCCATGGCTCCAAATAAATGGCAAACGATCCATTGCGTTTGCCACCCCCGTTGTGCACCAATCCCGTGTGGGTCATGTAATTCGGGTACGTTGTCATTTCCAAGTCGTACAAGGTGTCGAAACCGCCCGTTTCGACCGTCACTTCGCGGATTTGCACAAAGGTATTGCAATACACCATGATCATCATGCCCGGTTGTACGTCTTTCGCCATCATCCATTGGGGATCGAAATTTGGCGTTGTATCGTCGTCGATTAAGACGGGATGTTCCGGCGTCAATTGAAGGGTGTATGCCGCCATGTCCGTGGCAATACGAATGGTTTGTTGTTGGACTGGGTCGCAAGCATGGGTGATGACTTGTTTCACCGTGTCGAAGGAATCCTCGTCGAAATAGGCGGGCATGTTTTTTCCCGGAATGTATGGGACCGTCGTCGTCGTCTTCGTCGTCGTCGTTGCCATCATATCGGAAGAAATCTCATTCCTACGACAAAAATCCTCCGTGGAAAATCCCTCCGGGTCCACAATCGGTAAATTATAGACCAAATCCCCCACTTCAATCTCGGAAATGGGCACCCAAACATCCTCGGGCTGGCCATTGGATGGCAAAAAACGACGACGCAACACCAACGTCGTGCCGATCACACATTGATCCACATATTTGGCGGTGTGATTGAAGACACGCAACATCGGTACAATCCCATTGCTTGTGCCACCCGTGCCACGGATATAAGAACCCGACGCACGCACATTGTGAATGTGGACGCCTATGCCGCCCGCCCATTTGCTGATGTTGGCACAATCCTTCAACGTCTCATAGATGCCGTTGATGCTGTCGTCTTGCAAGCCGAGCAAGAAACACGACGACAATTGGGGACGCGGGGTGCCGGCATTGAACAAGGTCGGCGTGGCATGGGTGAAATATTTCTGCGACATGAAATCGTAGGTTTCTTGCACCAAGGCCAAGACATTCTCGATTTCGGCGGCTTCTTCGACCAAGTCATAATAGATACCCTTTGGAAAAACACCGTGGATGCCCAAGGCCACACGCAACCACATGTGCTGGGGACGTTCCAATACACGACGATTTTGTTTCAATAAGTAGGCGCGTTCCAACGTCTTGAATCCAAAATAATCAATCGAATAATCGCGGTTGGCGTCCACCATCGCATCCAGACGGTCCCCAAAGTGAGTCACCCACCACAGCAAATCCGACGACACAATGGGACATGATTGGCCATTTTGGTCGACATTGTGGTACAACCGCGTCATCACGTCCGCGAAGGACGCCGATGTATTGCGATGATGCGAGGAGATCGCGATGCGTCCCGCCAAGGCATTGTAATCGGGATGGGTGGATGACAACGACGCACACTGTTCGGCACACAAATCATCGATTTTGGAACTGGATATGCCGTCATACAATTGATCGATGACTTTCATGGCGAGAGACGTGAAATTGATTCCTTGATTGGATATATGCACAATTTCTTGGGCGGATCGACGAAAACGTGTCAAAATTTTATCAAAAGACACGGGCTGTTTGGTGCCATCGCGTTTTAATACAAACATTTCAATTTCTTGCCATTCGGACATGTTTTTTTTTTCTTTTTTTTTTAAGGTAATAAAAACAACAAAAAAAAATCAAAACAAAACAAAACAAAACAAATGAATTTTTTTATGAATGTATATTTCAATCTTATTCGTCTTCTTCTTTGAATTGTTTTTTGTTTGTGTTTTGTTTCAACCTCTCTTCTCTTTTTCTTTTTTTTTCCTCTTTTTCTCAAAAAAAAAATACAAAAAAAAGAAACAAAAACACATATAAAAAACAAAAACTTGGTTAACTCCAAAACAAAACCAAATACAAAATACAAAACCAAGACCAAAATACAAAAATAAAATGAACAACGCAAACATCGGAAAATTATTCGCCGCATTGTCTCGTTCTCCAACTTTCCAAAAGGAATTACAGAAAGGGACGACAACATCAGCAGACACCATTGTGGAAGAAATGAAAAAGAATGTCGATTTTATGGAAGAAATGATGACTTTGGTGCCAGACGTCACCATCATTGAAGAAAAAATGCGCGTTATGATCAGTCAGAAAAATAAAAAGATGGAAAAAGAAAACAATATGAAAAAAGACAAAGAAAATCAGGAGATGAATGGAGAGACAGAAAAAGACAAGTCCACTACCCGTAGGGGAGAGGCAGTCCGTGACAAGTCCACTCCCTTTCAGGGAGAGGCAGTCCGTGCCTCGATTGTCTCTCGTCGATACCAACCCCTGGATCCGGAAAAAACAACTTGGTTACCCGGAACCAATATCTTTTTGGAAAACCAGAATCCTTCTTCCATCCGCATGTGTTTCTTCATTGGAGACGACGAATATGAAACGTTCTATTGATGCATATTGTATGGATGCATGGATGGAAAGATCGATTTTGTAATATAAAAACAAAAAAAAAATAAATAACATATAGTTTTTTGTGTGTGTGTTTTTTTTTTGAAAACATATACATATACATATACATATACATGTTATTTATTTTTCAAGTGGAGCCTCGATTTTATATTTTTTTGCATTCGTTTTTCCCATTCTGTCATTTCTGTTTCTGCTTTGGATGCCACCTCTCCGGTTTTCTTTTTTTTTTTATATATATATTAATTCAGTTTTTGTTTTAATAGATTCCCTTCTGTTTTGTTTTGAATTATTTATTTTTGCTTGTATATGTTTTTTTTTTGCAACAAAAATAAATAATAACTAAAAAAATGTGAATGAAAATAAAAAAAATTAATCTTTATTCACCTGCTCGTTTCCTAAGGCTGTCAGGCGACGCCGACTGCCTGCCTTGTGTACTCGCAGGTTCACCAGCAATTTTTCTGACGAAAAATTGCTTGAAAGATAAACTTTACAAACCTGAACTGATACACCGGTGTATCAGTCCAGGTGAATAGAGGTTAATACTCCGACCATTTCTGATTGTTATACGAATTGATTTGCAACAATTTGTCGGCATTGTCCTTCCAAAATTGAATCTTCTTTTCCATGATAATGTCCTCCGTCGATTTGGGTACCGTGGATAACGCCGCTGTTTTGTCGGCCATGCGTGCTATGTCGGCATCCTTTGGTTTGGGTTTCACACCATAACAATTGATACCGAAGCGCACTTCGGGATTGTCGATGAACCCACCATTGACGCCCGGACGACCACAGGCTTGTTTGATTTTGGGATTTTTGTTTTTCTGGAGCAATTCCCACGTCGATTTTTGGGTGGGAAACAAGGCCATTTGTCCCTCCGACCATCCATAATTGCACCATTCACCCCCGTCCTGATACGCCTCTTCCACCTCCGAATAGGACGCCAAACGTGCCCCATACGAAGCACACACACTCTGTGCGTCATCATAGGTATACATGTTATTGCGAATGTTAAACACTTCGTTTTTCACCGATGTATTGCCACTTATGGTGTTTTTTTTCGTGGGGGACGACGTGTCCGAATCCGCAGTGGTGGGCAATTGATTGATCCATTTGTCGATGGCATCCGTGATCGAAATGCCCAACACCATACGGAAAAAGACGACAATGATGCATGTCAACAACAAAATCCACGCACCATTTTCTAAGAGAGCCACGACAATGGGTTTGCCATCCGCCGTCATGGGAATGCCGACAATATACACGACGGCATACAACAACAAAATAAACAAGCCGATGGAGAACATGGACATGGGAGAATTGGCCGTGTCTTTCCACCATTGGTACAAATCGGCGGCTTTTTGGGCACGTCCGGCATCATCCGTGGTCAAGACCGTCGACACCGCATAAAAGAGAATCGCCGCCAATCCCACCAAATCAAAAATACGGACCACTTGGTGGCCATCCGATTGACCTCCCGAAAGAAGTTGCACGATAAAATAGATGACGAAATAGATGCCTAAAAAGTACACAATCAACATGAGATTGGATTGGTTGAACAACGTATAAAATATATCCGTGGGGGTATCGTAGGAGACACTGGTGGATGATGTATTTGTATTTCCTATCGACGACGACGACGACGAGTCCATACCTTCAATCCATTTGGTTCCATTGACTTGGATTTTATCCATTTTTTTTTTGTGTTTTTGTTTTTGTTTTTGGGTTTTTGTGTATTTGTTTTTTTGTCAATCAATGAATCGAATAAAAGATAAGAGTTTTCACACAAAAAAAAAGCTTGTTTTGTTGAATTTGATTTTATGAAATGATTTTTATTTTGTTGGTTTGTTGCTTCGTTGGACCAAGGGAGGGCGAACCAAACCAAACCAAACCAAACCAAACAAAAAAACACGCAATCAATTCATATTTTCTTCTTGTAAAACAAACAATACGCCGCCGACAAGGGCACACAATCAGGACCTTTCACCTCGTCGACGACGCCATCATTGTAATACCGCCATCGACCATCCCCGGAATGTTTCGCCAAAGCCGTATAATGTCCACCACCCACATTCCCAAAATGATTGCATACACCAAACAATTCGTATTGGTATTCGTGGGCTCTATAACCAATCACATATTTGCTCAAATTCAAATCGAGAGGGTATTCCACAGACGCATTGTTTTTGGTACCATTGCCCTGGAATCGTTTCAACGCAATCACCAAAATGGGGGGGAAATTCCAAAACGAAATCTTCTTCTTCACCGGATATTCCTTCCTTTTCGTTTCCTCGTTGTACCATCCGTCCTCCAAGTATTCCTCCGACACAAACATATCGAAACATTGTTCCAAGGTTACCACGTCACTTCTTGTCCATGGATCGCGTTGTAAAGACACAATCGGCAAATGCAATACAAAAAATGGTTCGGTTTTGGTAGATAATATATTGTTTGTTGTTGTTGTTGTTGATTCAGATAACGACGATGACGAGGACATGATTTGCGAAGCATACACACCATAAAACCATTGCAAACATTCCGAATATTCTTTGGCATACCATTCTTGGATCATCGTGTAACATTGCACCGCTAAATGATCCGTTGATGCTGTGGGTGTGCCATGAATTTTGATTTTCACGGGACGACGGATGGCACCATGGAGTGCTTCCATGAAGAATTGGAGAAATTCCGTGACGTCATTCTGATCATATCCCGAAAAGATGGGTACTTGTTTGGCTTTGCTATTGCGATGAATCATCGACAGCAATTGTCGAGGGGCGAGTGCTCCTCCTCCTCCGATTCCTCCAGGTGCCGTTGAAGAAGAAGAAGAAGAAGCATAAATCATGATTTCTTGTAGATTTAACCAAGCTTCCATGACTTGATAATCGGCATCATAATGGGCATTTCGAGAGCGTAATTTGGTAACATCCGATGCAATCAAGTTTCGCCAATCTTCCGCTTTTTCTTGAAATAAAGGGATCATCGACAAAATTTGAATACATGAGTTGAAAAAACAAGTGTTTCCCAAATTCTGCAATCCAACTTTCGACATGTGTTTTTGTTTTGTTTTGTGTTTGTGTTTTGTGTTTGTTTTTGTTTTGTGTTTGTTTTGTGTTTGTTTTGTTTTCAAAAACATTCAAACATAAATAATTTTAATTAGTGTTTCCCCCATCTCTTTGTATTTATTTTGTTTTTTTTTTATTTGTTGTTTCTTGTTTTCGTTCAGGGGTTTAGTGAAAATTTCATTGATAGTTCACAGACAAAATAAGAAAACATTTACCCCCCCCTTTCCCATCTAAAAAAACACCTCTCCTCTCTTACCAAAAAACAAAAAACAAAAAATGAATCCCCAAGAACATCATCTACAAGACATGCGATTATCCATGTTACGCAACCACATCGATCAATCCTATCGCATTTGGTCGCAAATTTTGGACCAAGTTGAGGCAACCAATCGTTCCATCATGTATTTGTATGAAAATGATCAGACTCTCCGTGCTGCCACCACTTCTTCTTCTGAAACCAATAACTTTTCCGCCGCCCGAAGGGCGGCAACAGAGAGTCGTGGTCGAACCTTTGCCACCCTTTTAGAAGAATTGAATCTGGTAGCAAATCATCACGGGACAACCACGACATCGAACAACCCTTTTCGTGTGGAATTGGGGATGAGAGGTGGCGCAAGTCCACCCGAAGATCGTCCTCTCACCGACGAAGAAATTGCGAGAGAAACCGAAACCATTGTCTATGACGCGAGTGCTTCGAATCTCGTGGAATCCAGATGTCCCATTTCCTACGATGAATTCGTGGGAGGAGAGGAATTGTTGTGCATTCGCCGTTGTGGTCATTTTTTCAAACCGAACGCTCTCCGTGATTGGTTGCGTCGTCATTCGAGGTGTCCCATGTGTCGTTTTAATTTGTCGACGATGATGACGACAAGAAGTTCATTGGCTGTGGGAGAAAATGCTCCTCTTCTCGGTGGCTTCGCACAGTCGAATCCAAATCAAGAAAATCGAGAGGATCAACCCAATTACCAAACCAATAACAACAACATGGACGTATCCAACTTTTTCACTTCTTTGCTTCAACGTCTACAAGAAAATTCTTTAAACACAAACACCACCAATATGAGCGGACTTGTCATTGATGAGGAAGGGGGCATCGAGTTTACCTATGAATTTCCCGTGGATTTGTTGCAGCAAGTAACCCAGACACCACAAAACAGAAATAACACCACAAACGACGAATCCTAATGTTGTCTTTTTTTTTTCGTTTCGACGATTTCTTGCCAATTTTCTGCGTCTAGACACCAAAAAAAGAAAAAAGAAAAAGGAAAAAAAAAACAATTTAAACCACGTTTCCTTTCCAAACAAAAAAACCCACACACAAACCAATTCAATCCAAACCAACTCAATTAAAAAAGCCTAATCCGATCCAATTTAAAAAAAAAAACAAATAAAAAAAAAACAAAAACATGAATCCTTTGACCATGGACATGAAATCCAATATGACGGTACAAGACCGTCTCGATTTGAATCGATTGTTGTCGGAGGCCCAAGCCGTCGATAACACCCAAATCATTCGGGATACCAAAGCCAGTGGTCCTCTCATCGAATGCATCAAATCTCTCGAATCCTTGAAACAGAAAAACCGCGGACTGAAAGATATGGATTACGAACAATTTGTGGAATTGTGTAAAACGGAATGTGCCTACTATTACACGAATTACACGGACATTTTCAATCGGCAATTGAAAGACGAATTGAATTTGGCCATTATGATTCGTTTTATCCGCGTTCTCGAATTGATCGAACAGGGACAAATCGATCAACACGAAGGCTCCGTGATGGTCGGCAAATACTTGAAAGAATTGTATGTGGACAGTGCTCTGCGCCGATCGGATCATTTGGAGGAGGAACACCCCCCCGAACCCAAGAAAGAACCCGTACGCAATGTGTCGTGGCGATCTTTCAAACAGGATGGGAAACCCACCTTTGCGCCCCATTGAAAAAATTCCCGACATTATTTTATAACATATTCAATCTCTCTTTTTTGACTCACCTTTTTTGAAAATGGAGCATTTTATACAATAGAGATTGAATTCAAAGAAAAAATATAAGAACAAATAAATACAATCTCTCTTTTTTCTCTTTTTTTCCACCAAAGAAATATGTGATGAAATATTAAAGAACAAAGAGGGAGAATAAAAACGAAAAACAAATTGCGAACCAAAAAAAATTGAAACCCCATGTCCTATTTATCAACTTTCCATTCCATCGATATATTGAGTTGGAATATATGTAGCGATTGTATGAAGGGAAATCTCGACAAAGGGAATGCAGAGTTTTTAGCCAGAAAATGTGGCGAATCTCTCAACAATATTTGTTTGAATAATGTGGTTTCCCTTCTCAAAGCAAAACAATACGATGTTGTAGGATTACAAGATGCATCGAATTGGAAATTAATTTTCGATGATATAAACCGCCCTCAATCACTTGGTTACATTCATTACGCCCAACATCCATCGATGACGAAACTACCAACAGAGTCGGTGGTGTTCTACAATCGCGACAAATTCCAAGTATTGGCCATCAAAAATGGTCGCATCAAGAATACCGTCGAGGGATCCTTGGAGAATAAGACATACTCCATCATTTTCTTATTAAACAAAATCGACCATCAATCTTACATCGTCATCCATTTCGCCGAGAAATTCCATTCCGATGACTTTACCCATTTGCAAAAGCAGTTGAGCGAAAAAATCGACAAAGCAATCATCGTCGCCCCCGATGAAGTCAATTTCACGTATGAATCGCAAATTCCCGTACAAGAAACGGACATTTCGGATATTATTAAGGACAAGACGTTTCGCGTTATTTTGATGGCCAGTCTGGATTTCTTTTATGACACGGACAAAGAATCCATCTCCGATTTTTATAATGGATTTTATCCCTTCAAATACAGCCATTTTCCAAATTTGCAAAATATTAAATTGTCTTGCCAGAATGCGCCGCCCCCGACATGTTGCACTGGGTCAAGAGGCATTCGATCGGGCAACCTCAATGCCGATAATGAGATGAGTGATTTAATTCTCATCAATGGGTCGGACCATTTCTATTTGACCAAACAAATGAGCATACCCAGTGGGCTGCAAAATCCGTCTTCGGATCATCTTCCGGTCGAGGTACAAGTTGCTTTCCGCAGAGAAGTGCCTCCTCATGCCGCAGCAACTCCTTCCACCGAAGTTTTGACGAAGCTCGCAGAATACGTATACGATAAAGTCGTGACAAAGAACATGTCCGTTCAAAGAATATTAAACAGACGAAATATCGTTGAAGATTCATTTGTCCATTTCAACTCGAATCCATTTTTAATTCATTATGAATCTTTCAACGGGAAGGCATATCCCGTTATAATCATACCGAAAGGGACCATGCTTTTCACGAGCCGATTCCATCCAACCAACACACAAGTCGACTCCTTCAAACATTTGTATAAATTGCACGATAATGCCACCTTTACGGATTATGTGGACAACATTGATAATACTTTGACGTATTTTTTTCCCGTTTGCATGATGACCTATGTGGTCAGTCATCATTACATCACCATGGATCTGGTGACGACCTCCAAAGACATCAAATTGTTGGCTCTGATTTCACCGAGTCCCATTGGGAGAAGTATTCGACATGAGAAGGTGCAAAAAGAAGTATTAAATGTGGAAACGGGAAAAAGGGCGAATTTCGGGTTGGATATGTATTCCTGTAGAACCCGCCGTTACGATTTGTGTTTGAATAAAGACTTGATTCTTGGCCTCCAATTGAATGGTTACATTGGCATTGCGTCACAGGATGGCATGCACATCCACTTCAAATCAATAAATGCGTTGATGGAGGGAAAATTGGAGGACAGTTTGATCCATCGAGCTTGTACATACAACAACAATTATGCCAATTGGAAAAAATATGACGAGAAAAAAAAATATGAGAACATCAAAAACAATCGCGAATACGGTATCCCGGAAATAGTTTTGATTCCTTTTGATATTGCAGACCCCAAAAATGAGTCCAAATATGTCAAAATTCATTCTTTCATGACCAACGGGAAAAAAGAAGTCATGACCGAAGAAATAAAAAAATGTTTTGTTTTTGAACCATTGCATGCATTATCCGGGAAAAATACAATGGAAATAATCAAAAACATGGTTGCATTTTGTAATGCGAAAAACACGGAAATTCTGACGTCGAAACAAGCGTTGCATTTGCTGCATTTTTGGAAATCGAAAACCGATCCAAAAATATTGATCCGATTTGGCATATCTCCGCAGACCCCCAATATACCATTGCAAGATGTTTGTTATCCCGAATCGTACTTGTTGCAAAGAGGGGAGTGTGCATTTGAATTGGTTTCTTTTTATAAAGGAATCGAAACCTTTGTCAAAATGAACCATGATTTCATTCAAGAAGAAATAAATAATGAAAAAAAAACAACGAAACGACAACACAACGATAATGATTCAAATGACGATGGAAAGCAAAACAAACGTCAACGCGGCAATGACGACGCAACGGCAAACATCATCAACGATGTTGATTCGGAGGAGGAGGAGAAGGAGAGGAAAACCAGAAGTCGACGCGGAGGAAGGATAGAAACTGCGAAATCTCTCCTCCTTCAACGGCATACAACACGGAAAGCAAAGAAACACACATATGTATTACCAAAAAAAAGAATCGTGCATACCATTTCCAAAAAGAGACACTTGTTCCCCCCAGTCGTGGGAAAACAAACCAAAAAATTTCGAATCAAACCGACGAGTAAAAGGGTAAAGTCGCAGACCTCACGAGGACTTGGCAAAGCCGCAGAGGACCACCTCTCCCCTTCGGGTCGAGGACTTGGCAAAGCCGCAGAGGACCACCTCTCCCCTTTGGGGCGAGGACTTGGCAAAGCCGCAGAGGACCACCTCTCCCCTTCGGGTCGAGGATTGGTCCACGATGCAACAACCGTCGACCAATCAATATGGAATGCATTTATGAACGAATCGCTGTTTATGGGAGAGGCATTGCACATGGAAAACGAAAAGAATGGATTTTTTTATTCTGAAAGTGCCGGTATTCCATTTCTTTGTTATCCGAACGAAGAAACGCCATCCTCTCGGTGAGAAGAAGAGGCAAAGAAAGAAAAAAGAACAAAACAATCGCTGATCGATAAGTCGTCGATGATAAAGGGATCTTTTTACAAGATAATATAGAGATTGAATTTATTTTTTTTCTTTTTGGGGGAGCGTAGCGACCCCCTTGAATGAGTCAATTGAAGGGGGTCGCTACGCTCCCCCAAAATAAAAATATTCAATCTCTATAATTTATCATTTTACAAACCAAAAAACAATCGCTGAACGATAAGTCGTCGATGTTCAATGGTTGTTTCTGTGGGACATTATAGAGATTGAATTGAAAGACAAACATAAGAACAAATAAATTCAATCTCTATAATTTGTCATTTGAAAGACCCAAAAACAATCGCCGAACGAAAAGCAGTCGACGTTCAGTGGATGTTGAATGGTTGTTTCTGTGGGACATTATAGAGATTGAATTGAAAGACAAACATAAGAACAAATAAATTCAATCTCTATAATTTGTCATTTGAAAGACCCAAAAACAATCGCCGAACGAAAAGCAGTCGACGTTCAGTGGATGTTTTTATGAGACATTATAGAGATTGAATTGAAAGAAAAACATAAGAACAAATA
>VFQS010000802.1_pt1 | contig 31927 bp, 25 predicted proteins | sample 3512361 | NCBI WGS metagenome assembly VFQS01 (sample SAMN10412375, study PRJNA504923) | tailings metagenome | isolation source: Relicate 1 Philex TSF3 active mining | place: Philippines
CGCGTAATTGGGCGTGGCAGGGCTTAGAATCCCAATCTGGCGGGTATTTTCGAGGGGTGGAACTATCTCTCAAAGGACTCACTGAACCATTTGCGGGGATGCTGCTTGGTATCCAGCAGGTTATGCCGCGTCCTGAGATGGAGATTACGCAGATACCGAGCCCTAAAGGTATCGCACCAGAAGCGCTCGCTCTATCAGTCGAAATCAACCACGCCGTTTCTTCTGACCATGGTGTGAGCCGCTTGGTTTTCTGCCGAGATCCTAAGCAGCCAGAGGGTTGGCATTCTGAATTTCGAATAATCGGCTATGCCAAGAGTCCAATCGAACTGGAACTAGCCAAGGATGAATATTCCGCCAACCTCCCATGGGAATGGCTCAAGGATGCCCTGAAAAGCCACGGTGCTCAGTTCGCCCATGAGGCTGGAACCACAACCACTGTTATCTCAACTGGCCATGGCTCACTGGTAAATCAGGCTCAGCATGCCGAAGTTGAAATCAGGGCAAGCTGGGCTCCGGTCAACTTTGACCTAAACGCGCATCTACAGGGTTGGATGGATTTGCTTGCAATGATCTCAGGTCTTCCACCATCTGAGCAAGAGGTAGTGAGACTTAGTTGAAACTGACAGAGCCTAGAAGAAAAGTCTTCCAGGTCGAAAATTCCGAGCAACTTGTCAACGCCTTTCGTTACATTTCAATAGAACAAATACTTGGACTCGATGCTGAAAGGGCAAGTGGGTTCCGTTACGGTGGTCGGGCTTATCTTGTTCAAATTTCAACTACGGAAGAAATCTTTCTGGTAGATCCCATTTCCTTGAACGAGCAGGATTTGCAGCAATTAGCTGGAGCCCTCAGAGACAAGACCTGGATTTTGCATTCAGCTACTCAAGATCTCCCCTGCCTGGCTGATCTTGGACTGATACCTACCAGCATTTTTGACACCGAACTGGCAGCTCGACTCTGCGGTAGCGAAAGGTTTGGACTGAGTTCAATAGCACTTGAATTTCTTGACCTAGAGATGGAAAAGGAGCATTCGGCTGCCGACTGGTCGATTAGACCAATAACCGCATCCATGCTTAACTACGCCGCATTAGATGTTGACGTTTTACACGAATTGCATACGGTACTGAGCCAAAAACTTTTAGAACTGAAGCGCGATGAATGGGCCAAGCAAGAATTCAAAAAGTTACTCTCTTTTAAGCCGAAGCCAATCCCAAAGGATGCTTGGCGGAATTTGCCGGGAATCAGCAAAATCAAAGACGAGACAAAGCTCAGGGTCGCCGCTTCCTTATTCACGACCCGAGAGGCAATCGCTAAAGATGCAGACACGGCTCCCGGTCGCCTTATCCCCGATCGCTCAATCATGGCTGTCCTTGATCAAATGCCTAAATCGAAGAGGGAACTCGCTGGAAATAAAGCATTCCAGGGAAGAGCATCAAGAACTCTTTTGGACAAATGGTGGCAGGCGATTGAGCAGTCAGCAGAGTTTGTTTTGTCGGATGTCGAATTAGATCCCAACCACATTCCGAATCACAGAAGCTGGGAGCGAAGATTCCCAGAAGCCTTTGCCCGACTAAATGTGCTGCGACCGCTCATAACCGAAAGAGCAGCTGAGTTGGGCATCGCAGTTGAAATCTTGCTAACTCCTGACACCCTTAGAAAAGTTGCCTTTGAACCGCAGCAGGACGTCAAGCAGCAGCTCAGTGACCTGGGGGCAAGGCCATGGCAGATTGACCAGGTGGTTGAACTTATTTCCGAAGGCCTAAAGTCGCTAGGCGACTAGAGATCTGAGAACGTACTGCAGGATTCCTCCGTTGCGGTAGTAGTCAGCTTCTCCTGGGGTGTCAATCCTCACAACAGCATCGAATTCAACAACTGGCTTTCCTGCCGGTGAATGCTCACTCGGCTTGGCAGTGACACGAACAGTCTTTGGCGTTTTACCCGAATTCAGTTCAGTGATGCCATGAATTTCAAAAAACTCAGTGCCATCTAGTCCAAGAGAATTTGCGTCTTCGCCTTGCGGGTATTGAAGAGGCAGGACGCCCATGCCGATGAGGTTGCTCCGGTGAATTCTTTCAAAGCTCTCTGCGATTACCACCCTTACGCCTAGCAGAGAGGTTCCCTTAGCAGCCCAGTCGCGCGAGGAACCACTGCCATACTCCTTGCCAGCTAGAACTACTAATGGGGTGTTGTTCTTCTTGTAGTTTTCTGATGCATCAAAGATGAATGACTTGTCGCCATCCACGGTGGTGAAGTCACGGGTGTAGGGACCCTCAACATCTTCAAGCAGCTGGTTGCGAAGGCGGATGTTCGCAAAGGTACCGCGAATCATCACCTCATGGTTTCCTCTTCTTGAGCCGTAGGAGTTGAAGTCAACTCTTGATACTCCTCGCTCAGACAGGTACTTACCAGCTGGTGAATCAACCTTGATTGAACCTGCTGGTGAGATGTGGTCAGTTGTGACAGAGTCGCCTAGCTTGACAAGCACCCTCGCCCCTGCAACATCAGTTATAGGAGAAGGCTTTAGGTCAAGTCCTTCAAAATATGGTGCCTTTCGAACATAAGTCGAATTCTCATCCCAATCAAACGTCGCACCCTCAGGTGTTGGTAGGGACTTCCATCTGCTATCGCCTTCAAAGACTGATGCATACTGCTTAGTGAACATGTCACTCGAAATAGAGGTGTCGATAGTCTGCTGCACCTCTTCTGGTGTTGGCCAGATGTCCCTCAGAAACACTTCGTTTCCAGCCGCATCCTTACCTAGCGCATCCTTATCAAAGTCAAAGTCCATGGTTCCAGCCAGTGAGTAGGCGATAACCAGTGGTGGCGAAGCTAGATAATTCATCTTCACATCAGGGTTGATACGACCTTCAAAGTTTCTATTTCCAGATAGCACAGCGGAAACAGCAAGTTCATTTTCATTAATTGCAGTTGAGATTTCTTCAGCCAGCGGACCAGAATTTCCAATACAGGTGGTGCAGCCGTACCCGACAAGATTGAAGCCGAGTTTGTCTAGATAAGGAGTTAGGCCAGCCTTCTCGTAGTAGTCCGTCACCACCTTGGATCCTGGGGCCAGGGATGTCTTCACCCATGGCTTAGCCTTGAGTCCCTTTTCCACAGCCTTTTTGGCCAACAATCCGGCAGCGAGCATCACGGATGGGTTAGAGGTATTGGTGCAAGAGGTGATTGATGCAATAGTTACAGCACCATTGGCCAAGGCAAAGTCCTTGCCCTTTACGGCCACAGACTTGGCATCCGCTGCGTAATTCTTTACATCCTTGGCAAAAGCGCTTTTGCTTTCGCTTAGAGCGATTCGATCCTGTGGACGTTTTGGCCCAGCGATCGAAGGAACAACCGTTGAAAGATCTAGCTCCAGGTATTCAGAATAAACAGGCTCGATTGAGCTGTCATGCCAGAGTCCTTGGGCCTTGGTGTACGCCTCCACCAGAGCGATCTGCTCTTCACTTCTTCCTGTAGTCCGCAAGTAGTCAAGTGTCACCTCATCAATCGGGAAGATGGCGACAGTTGAACCAAATTCTGGTGACATGTTTCCGATAGTTGCCCGATTTGCTAGTGGGACTTTCGAGACACCGGAGCCATAGAATTCGACGAACTTACCGACCACGCCGTGTTTGCGAAGCATCTCGGTGATAGTCAAGACAACATCGGTTGCGGTTGCGCCAGTTGGTATTGAGCCAGTTAGTTTGAAACCAACAACTTTCGGAATAAGCATGGAAACTGGCTGTCCGAGCATTGCTGCCTCGGCTTCAATTCCTCCGACGCCCCAACCTAAAACTCCTAAGCCATTCACCATGGTGGTGTGGCTGTCAGTTCCAACACAGCTGTCTGGATAGGCGAGAGTTTCCCCATCCACATCCTTGGTCATCACCACTCTTGCCAGGTATTCGATGTTTACCTGATGGACGATTCCAGTTCCTGGTGGCACTACTTTGAAGTTGTCGAAAGCCGTCTGCCCCCAGCGCAAAAACTGATAGCGCTCGCCGTTTCTTTGATACTCATACTCAACATTTCTCTCGGCGGCGTCAGCCGAACCTGCTACATCAATCACCACCGAGTGATCAATCACCAGCTCCGCTGGGGCAAGGGGATTAATGCGCTGCGGATCTCCCCCGAGCTCAGCTACTGCCTCGCGCATGGTGGCGAGGTCAACCACACAGGGAACTCCTGTGAAGTCCTGCATGATTACCCTGGCAGGTGAGAACTGAATCTCTGTGTCTGGTTCTTTCTTTGGATCCCAGGAAATAATGGCGTTGACGTGATCAGCCGTGACGTTAGAGCCGTCTTCGGTGCGAAGCATGTTCTCCAGAAGAATCTTTAGAGAGTATGGGAGTTTCTCGGTTCCTAACGAGGTCATACTGAAGCACTTATACTTCTTGCCGCCCACTTCTAGGTACTTCTCAGCCGAAAAACTACTCGCCATCAGTTTTCTCCTTGATTTCTGCCTCTAATTTACCGCTCTCCTCCGCAGCAATTCTCTTCATCAAAATCCAGGTGAGGGCCAGCAGGCCAGCGTAGGCAGGAGCACCCATAACCACCCTCGAGGCCGCCAATAGCTCAACCTGATTGGCTAGGTACAGGGGCACTTGGACCAGCAGGCGAAGGCCGAAGAAACCAACCCACATTAGGGTTATCAGTCGAAGCCTTTTGTATTCGCGGCTGGTTCGCCAGTTGTTGAGACCGAAGAGCAGCTGCGCGGCATAGCCCATAAGTGGTCTTCTAATCAGAACTGAAATAAGAAACACTGAGCCATAGGCGGCATTGGTGAAGAAGCCAGTTAGAAAGTAATCAGCGGCCTGACCGCCATCACGAAGGGCTAAAAATGATGCTAGAGCAATGGCTAGGGCACCGATTATTGCCTGCTGCAAGGATTGACGTTTTACCAGGCGAACCAAGATGAAGATCAATGAAAGGCTCGCTGCACCTACTACTGCAGGAAGCGCCTGACGGGTAATCGCGTAAACAATAGAGAAGATGGTTGCGGGCAAAACTGCTTCTGCTATTCCTAGCCAGCCACCGATGCCCGCCAAAAGTGATTTGCTATCTAGTTGATAACCGTTCTCGTTCTTACTAAGGCCAAGCTTTCTGGCAACATCATCTTCTCTATTCGTTGCCAACGGGAAGCCTTAGCGGTAGTAGGTCTCCTGGAGGCAATGCGGTCTCTCCACGATTTACAACTGTTGAACGGAAAACAGAAATCATTTCTTCGTAGCTTGGCCCCGAGAGATCGTCACCACTAATAACTCCCCTAAGGAACCATCTGGGGCCGTCGCATCCTATGAATACGCTCGTTCTCTGCGGATTTGGCACCTGAGCAAATAGCTCAATGCCCAATGGTCCCGAACGCTTTGCACTCTCTCCTCCTTGGTCGCTAACAGACTTAGCCAGCGCCTCGAGGGTGGAGAGCCACAGACCCTCGGATCGCGTTGCTGCAAAAGCCTGCAGCTGCATCTTGTGCTTATTGATTTCGACGGTAATCGCAATGATTCTCTTATTGACCTCATCAACATCTGCCCGGATTTGCATGTCTGGTCTTGGTGCGATCCGAATGGAGCCAAAGTCAAGATAGGGGGTTAGTAGGCCAACTTCACTGACATCGAAAGGACCCGACGTCTCACGATCAAAAGGTGCGACTTTTTCCAAAAGCTAGTTTCTTCCTGTTGAGCCAAAGCCGCCAGTTCCGCGAGCGGACTCCGGAAGCTCGGTTACGGCTATAAAATTTGCATGCTCTACTGCCTGAATGACAAGTTGCGCGATTCTGTCTCCACGCTTGACTTCAAAATTCTCATCGCTGCTGTTGTAGAGGGTCACCATGAGTTCACCTCTGTATCCAGCATCTACTGTTCCCGGTGAGTTTAGGACGGTAATTCCATGCTTGGTAGCAAGACCAGAGCGAGGATGAACTAAGCCGACATAGCCATTGGGCAAGGCGATTCTGACTCCTGTGTGCACCAATTCTCTACCTCTAGCTGGGATAACAACATCTTCAGTCGATCTAAGATCTGCACCGGCATCACCAGGACTTGCATATGTTGGAAGGAATTCTTCCTCTGCGACGATTAGTACTTCCACGTTCATCCCACGAGCGTAATCTATTCGAGTGAGATTTAGAGAGCGCCTTCACCCATCTTTGGGAATAGTTTTAGCTTTATCCCTGGCTTTTCCAATGTTTTTACTTGCGGCCCTGCCATTTGGTTCTCAGGTTGGGATAGCAGTGGCGATAGCCGGGACGCTACTCGTCTATGGATTGTTTTGGCTCTCCACTCCTGTTATTGAAGTGGGAGAGCTATTGCTGGCTGGAAAAATGACGATACCTCTTTCGGTTATTGGTGAGTGCAAAGAATTACAAAACCAGGAACTTCAGAAACTAATCGGACCTTCGGCTGATGCTCGAGCCAAATTGATGATTCGCGGTTATGTGAAAACAGCGTTGAAGGTTGAAATAAATGATTCTCAGGATCCAACGCCCTATTTGGTCATCAGCACACGAAGACCGAAAGAACTAGCTGTTGCACTCCTTGCAGACAGGTCCTAGTTTGCTCCGCTTCCCTAGCTGAGCCTTCGGTTTGACTAAGAAACAACTGATGCAGGTAAATTCGTTGTCCTGCTGAGGTAGAACAACAACTTCTAATTCCTCGTTGACTACATCTGGTATGGAAAAAGAGTCGACATTATCGGTGTCGTCATCGGAGATGGTTGGCTTCGCAGGGATGCGTTCTTTAATCGCCTCGAGCGACTCGGTTTCGTCATCCGTTTTTCGCTGAGCATCGTAGTCAGTCGCCATTGAGCCTCCTGAGTTTTACGCGCAAGACTATGCCTTAGGGCTGGCATTTTTGCAAATCTGGCTCGCGGGTTAGCAAAAGTGTTCATAACTCGCCTAAGGAAAAGGCCAAGAAATGACCCTTTCGGTGCAAAAATGCCAGCAAGGAGCGGTGATTGATGGAACTTAGGTTTATCTCACGGGACGGCGATGTCCTGACCTTTGAGGCACCAGATGGCACTCGCCACACGGCTTTGTTTGATGAGAGCATCAGGGACGCCCTCAGAAGGCCAACCAACAGTCAGACTGCAGAGATTTCCCCAAAGGAGATTCAGCAAAGACTTCGACAAGGGGAATCAATAGAAGACTTAGCCCTAGAGATGGGTGTCACGGTCAGCTCTCTGGAACCCTTTGCCGCACCAATTCTGGATGAGCTGCGATTTGTCCTCGAGGGTGCACTGGCTGCAGAGATTGCAGATGGCAATCACATGACCTCGTTGGGTGCGGTCCTAGACAGAGATCACCCTGGAAGCACCACACGTATTTATCGTGAGAATGACTCCTGGCTTCTAGAAGTGACGGGCGATAACGTCATGAGGTTTCGCTACGACCTGAAGCTTAGACAAGTCGAACCTTTGGACAATAGTGCTACTAATCTCACCCTGCTTCACTCGCAGCGAGATCTTGTAACTGCCACAACTGCCGTATCCAGCGAACCAGCCCCTACCTATCAGTCAGACATCTATGTTCAAGAGGTTGAAGAGGAACACACCGCTTCGGTTCTCGACCTGGTCGAAGAGCTCAGAGCAAGAAGACAAATCTCTGAAACAACTGTTAAGCCAGCTCCGGCCAAGGGTAGGACATCTCTTCCTAGCTGGGATGAAATTGTTTTAGGGACCGCTAACTCAGAATCCGATTCTGATCAGAGGGATTTTTAGTTCAGCATCGCTGATTGAGCCGTGATGGCTAATCATGTTGAAGGCTCGCTGCTTAGAGAATTTCGAATGATAGAGCGTGTAATTACTCTTTGCGAGCAAAACTACTTCGGGCAATCGTGCAGCTGCCTCTTTGCCTATCTCTCCATACCAACCCTGCTCAACCAGCTCTGAAGCCAAATGAGCACCTAGAGCATAGGTAAGCGATTCAAGGCGAGTGATGGCTTGGTTTGAGTCTTCCGTGTCGGAGAAATAAAGATAGCTGCTTCTCGTGTCTCCCCCAAAAAACTCCAGACTTAGCCCATCAAGGTATTCATCGAGAATTAGCTGTCGATCCTTTGAAGTTTCGACCATGCCGTGATCTGCAACAACAATAAGGCCAGCCTTGCCGAGCTTGCTGGATAACCTTCTGACCCCTGCGTCGACCTGCTCCAGCAGAGCCGCCCAACCTGAGGATTTCCAACCATTTTGGTGGCCGTATTTATCGAGCTCGGGAAAGTAGACGTAGCTAAGCGACGGACCTTTACCATTCGCTGCCTCTATGGCCCGGTCAATTCGCTCGTCTATCGTGTCAGCCGCGATGAAATTGGCAGTACGCATGGTTGCTCGGGTGAACCCGGTTCCTCGATATTCCTCTGCCTGAATGGCATTGACCATTACGCCCTTGGCATTAGCCAGTTCCGAAACCAATGAGTGAGGCTGCCATATCTCTGGCACTGTCCGTTCATTCCAACCAACTAGAAGATTTATCCGCTCGTCATGCTCTCTGTCCCAAACCTGGTGACCGATGAGGCCGTGTTCACCTGGCATTAGTCCAGTGGCAAAGCTTCCTATGTTTACCGATGTTGTTGCGGGAAACGAGGCACTAATAGAAGTGCCACGCCTCAGTTGCTCACTTAGAAATGGTGCATGGCCAGATCTCTGCCTGAGGTTTTCCGAGCCAAGGCCGTCGATAAAAACCACCAGGACATTATTTTTTGGAGGCAGTTGAAGATAGTTCGGCTCCCCAAGGCAAGACTGCATTGCAGATTGGAACACGTGCCGAATAGCCCCTAAATCCTTGGGAGGTCGGGGTAAAGTCAAAGGCACCCGCCAAGTTTTGCACAGCTAAGAGATATGACCAAAAACCAAGAACGCATTGTGGATGTTGACGTCGCTCAAGAGATGCGACAGTCATTTTTGGAGTACTCATACTCCGTCATCTACTCGCGAGCTCTCCCAGACGTTAGGGATGGCTTAAAGCCCGTGCAGCGAAGAATCATCTATCAGATGGGTGAAATGGGTCTCAGGCCCGATCGCGGACACGTCAAATCCGCAAGAGTCACCGGTGAGGTCATGGGCAAGCTTCACCCCCATGGTGATGGTGCTATCTATGACGCACTAGTCAGAATGGCCCAGGCCTTTAGTCTTCGACTACCTCTGATTGATGGACATGGAAATTTTGGATCATTAGATGACGGACCTGCGGCTGCTCGTTATACCGAAGTTCGCCTGACCAGTGCCGCTATGGCGCTCAATGAGTCGCTGGATGAAGACACCGTTGACTTTGTCCCAAACTATGACGCTCAGCTAACCGAACCAGAGGTATTACCAGCAGCTTTTCCCAACCTGCTGGTAAATGGTGCGAGCGGAATTGCCGTGGGCATGGCAACCAACATGCCGCCACACAACCTCGGCGAAGTAATCGATGCACTACAGCTTCTACTTCAAAAGCCAAAGAGCTCGCTCGAGCAGGTTATGGAGCTTATCCCTGCTCCTGATCTTCCGAGCGGTGGGGTGATTCTGCTGGGAGATGGTATTGCAGAGGCCTATGCCATGGGTAAGGGATCATTCCGAATGAGGGCGAAGATAGCCCTTGAATCGGTGGCTCCTCGCCGGACTGGTCTAGTAATCACAGAGCTGCCACTCTCAGTGGGTCCTGAAAGAGTTATTGAGAAGATTCGAGATGGCGTCAATAGCAAGAAGCTGCAGGGAATCCACAACGTTGTTGATCTAACTGACAGGGAAAACGGGCTCAAGCTAGTAATTGAGCTAAAAAGCGGCGTAGATCCAGATTCAGTTATTGAAGCTCTCTATCGCCTCACTCCCCTGGAGGAAAGCTTTGGAATTAACAACGTCGCCCTGGTTAAAGGAAGACCCCAGCAGCTTGGGCTAATTGATCTACTAAAACTCTACCTAGAGCATCGCTTAGAAGTGACTACCCGACGCTCTAGGAATCGCCTGGAAAAAAGACAGGCGAGACTGCACCTAATCGAGGGATTGCAACTTGCAGTTCTCAACATCGATGAAATCATCCAGGTCATCCGATCATCTGACACCGCCGAGGAAGCAAAGAAGCGTCTGATAAAGGTGTTTGACCTTTCAGATCTGCAATCGGAATACATTCTCGAACTGAAACTAAGACGTCTAACCAAGTTGAGCATCTTGGAGCTTGAACAAGAGGCCGATCAGCTCAGAAAAGAGATTGAGGAACTCAAGACAATCCTCAGCGACGACAAAGTTTTGAAAAAAACAATTTCAAAAGAACTGGCAGAGGCAAAGCGGATCTATGCCACTGATCGAAGAACAGAACTGGTCGACGGCAGCGGGATAGAGGTCAAGCGCAAACCAGCTCAGGTGACCGAGCTGGCTGATGAGCCCACCACAGTGACTCTTTCCCCAACTGGAATGCTTTATCGATCCTCTGAGCCTGGTCAGGGACACGCTCTCAATACGAGTCTCAGAAGTGACATTGGAATTATCACCGCTGAAGGACAGGCCATTCAGATTCATGTGAGCGATATTCCCGATGCCCGCTCAGCAATCGCAGCATCCAAATTCCTCGGCACCAAGCAGAAGGTCATGGGCATCATTGATTGGACCAGCGAGGCTCCCGTGGCCCTCGGAACAGCTAATGGCATCGTGAAGCGAATAACGGGGCCTCTCCCTGACAAACATGAGATAACACTCATTGCCCTGAAGGATGGCGACCACCTGGTGGGAGTCTGCTACGCAGGTGACGATGACACTGTTGGGTTTGTAACTTCAAGCGGCAATGTGCTGCTGTTTAGCGCTGATGCGGTTAGGCCACAGGGGTTGCCCGCCGCAGGCATGGCAGGTATCAACGCCGACGGAAAAGCAATCTACTTCGATGTTGCGAAAGACGGCGGAACTTTGGTCACTGCAGCTAACAGCTCCGCGTCGCTAGGCAAGACAGATGCTGGAAGCGTCAAACTGACTCCACTCAAGACTTACCCAAAGCAAGGAAGAGGATCAAAAGGTGTTCGTTGCCACAAGTTCCTCAAGAATGAAGATCAGCTTTATTTCGCTCGCTTCACCGCTAAAGACACCGTCTTATTCGATGAAGGAGAAAGGGTGTTGAAGGCCCCTGCGGTTGAAGCTAAAAGAGATGGTTCAGGCAAGAAGCTATCTGCCTATCTTGCCGGCGCGGTTTAGGCGTCAATTCGCTCGCGATCAAATTCATCAGCACTATCAACGATGAAATCTCTTCGCGGGGCAACTTCGTTGCCCATTAGTAGCTCAAACACCTCATCAGCTGCTTGCGCATCTTTGACGTTGATTCTGCGGAGTAGTCGCTTGGCTGGATTCATTGTGGTTTCCGCAAGCTGATCAGCATCCATCTCCCCCAGTCCCTTATATCTCTGGATTGGAGACTCGTAGCTCTTTCCCGCCTTATCGAGTTTCTTCAATAGCTCGGTTAGCTCCTGCTGAGAGTAGGTGTAGATGGTTTCTTTATTCTTACCCGTGCCAGTGATTACGCGATGCAGCGGTGGAACGGCTGCGAAGACTCTTCCTGCCTCAACCAGCGGTCTCATGTAGCGGAAAAAGAGCGTCAGCAAAAGTGTTCGGATGTGTGCACCGTCGACGTCGGCATCACTCATCAAGATGACTTTCTCATACCGAGCTGACTCAAGCTCAAAGCTTCGCCCGGAGCCTGCGCCAATCACCTGGATAATCGAAGCGCATTCGGCATTAGACAGCATGTCTGAAATCGAAGCCTTTTGAACATTCAAAATCTTTCCGCGAATTGGTAGTAGAGCTTGGAATGCGCTGTCACGCGCCAGTTTTGCAGTTCCAAGCGCACTGTCGCCCTCCACAATGAATAACTCGGATCCATCCGTTCCGCTTGCGCGACAATCAACTAGTTTCGCCGGCAATGTCGAGCTTTCGAGCGCATTCTTACGGCGCTGCGTATCCTTGACATCTCTCGCACTGACTCTGGCCTTTGCTTCGCTAACAACCTTCTCGAGCAACTTCTCTGCCTCGGCCTTAGTGCCGCGGACTTTGCCGGCTAGAAATTGATCTAGGTATTTGGTAACTGCGCTCGCGACGATTGCTTTGATTGCTGGAGTTCCAAGGGTCTCCTTGGTCTGTCCTTCAAACTGAGGCTCAGGAAAGCTAACTGCTATGGCAGCTGTTAGCCCAGTGAGTATGTCATCCCGCTCAATCTTGAGACCTGTTGCCTTGAACTTTCTGGCATTGGCATCAATAGCAGTTCTGAAAGACTTCAGAAGCCCCTGCTCAAAACCAGCCATGTGGGATCCACCCTTGGATGTGGAGATTATGTTCACGAAACTGCGAACATCAGTGTCGTAACCAACACCCCAGCGCATTGCTACCTCAACCTTGCAGGTGCGTTCGACTTCCTTAGGATCCATGGATCCTGTCTTTGCGTCGAGCACCGGTACGGTTTCAACGAAGGTGTCGGAAGCAGTAATTCTCTTAGTGGGGATTAGTTCCGCATCTTTTGCTAAGAATGCAACGAACTCTGCCAATCCACCAGCAAATGCGTACTTTATCTCTTTACCACCAGCATCCTTAGCGCTGAGTGTTAAGCCCGGCACAAGATAAGCCGTCTGTCTTAGTCTTGCCTCAAGATCAGGAAGATTCAGTGCTGCTTTTGGATCAAAAATTTCTTTGTCAGGCCAGAACCTAACGCGAGTACCGGTCTTCTTCTTATCGACTTTGCCAACTACCTTTAGTTCGCTTTTTTTGAGAAATGGCTTAAATTTTGCGTCGGGGCCTTTTCCATCAAACACCCCTGGTTCGCCCTTCTTAAACGACATTGAATGAGTTTTGCCGCCCCTGTCCACTTCGACATCAAGGCGAGAGCTAAGAGCATTTACAACTGATGCACCAACACCGTGAAGACCGCCAGAAGAAGCGTAGGAACCGCCACCAAACTTGCCACCTGCATGGAGCTTGGTGAAGACAACCTCAACACCAGTTAGGCCAGTCTTGGGTTCTATGTCAACTGGAACGCCACGACCCTGATCGCTGATTTGAATTGAGCCATCAGAAAAAAGTTCAACTGAAATGTGGGAACCATAGCCAGCTAGAGCCTCATCAACCGAGTTATCGATGATCTCCCAGACACAGTGCATGAGTCCTCTGGTGTCAGTCGAACCTATGTACATACCGGGGCGTTTGCGAACAGCTTCTAGACCCTCGAGAACGGACAGATGTCTTGCTGAATAGCTTTCCACGCGGAAAACACTAAGCGATTGTTGAGACAATGAAGCAGTGCCACTTCGCGAATAGCGAAACAGGGCGTAATAGGAAATAACTGTCTTACTTGTTGGTTATATTCCTCGTTATGGAAACTAGCTCACTGCCCGCTCTCACCAATTCCGATCGCTGCGACATCTGTGGCGCTCAGGCCTTCATTCGTGTTCAGCTTGAGACGGGCGAGCTAACTTTTTGTGGACACCACGGCAATGCAAACAAGGAAAAGCTGAAGCCCATCAGTATTACCTGGCATGACCAAACTGAGAGTCTTAGCCGTTCTGCTGACGTATAGCTTCAATCCACTCACTAACATCTGCGCTGAGCTTCATCTCTCCGCCCAGTGCTTCAATCACTAGCGATAGCAACTTAGGATTCTTGGCAAGAACCGGCCCAAAAAGATTAGTTCCAATAAAGCTACCCTTCACAAGACAGTCGGGCAGTTCGTTGTCTGAATTTCGATAGCCAAAATAACCCTCGGTCGTTGTGACGAATTGGCTTCTCCGCTTCCCTCTGCGAATCTCCAGTCCAAGAATCGCAGCGAAAAATTCATAGCTGGATCCAACAATCAATGTTGGTGCCCCAAGCTCATAACGCTTAGCGATGGTCTTCCTTAGCTTCTCTAGCTGCTTGGAAAAGTGCTCCATGACAGCAACTGATGCATCCCCCACCAATAGAAAGTCAGCCGTAGCGGGCGATTTTGCATTTACAGTCTTGATTTTGGAATTCCGCAAGGCGAGTTTTAGAACTTCAAGGTTTCCCTGGTCGCCATTGTTGTTGAAGTATTCAGGTTCAAAGCTGTAAATGGAGATCATTTGGCCAACCCCAGGTGACGTCTGGTGCGCCGCATAGCATCAGCGCTGAAAAGAATGGTGTGGCTATTTCCTTTTAGCTGGAGGAATGTATCGGCCGCGAGGCCCGGATCTGTTATTACCTGACCAACTGCGACTCCTGCGAAGTGGAGCCTTAGCGCAAGGTCGTAGGCGTTAGAGCCAGCAACGATGTCAACCTTCTTAATCTTTTCGAAATCAACCGTCCACAGCCAACTTGGGTCGTGTATGTCGGAGCCTGCCATCATCATTAGTGGAGCTTCATCACCTGTCAGCTCGTCGAGATTAAGCTGAAAGCTTGTTGGATTTTGAACAAGTCGAAGATTCACTTTCTTTTCATTGATCAATACAGTCTCATTACGAGCAAAGACTCGTTTCTCGTTCAGCAGCTCTGCTTCCACTGCTTGATAATTCAATTCAAGAATTTGGCCTGCGGCCAAGACAGCGAGCGCATCATTCAGAGCGTGCTGAGAGTTACTGCTTGCCGTCTTAAGCTTTTGCTTCCCAATCCTAAGCTCAAAACCTTTGCTTTCGTAAACGCTGATATCACGATCGAAGGCAACGGGCTTTCGAAAATTGAATGCATATCTTGGAGCTGATTTGGACCTCAAAAGCGCGTTTGAAAGACCCGCAACTAAGGGCTCTTTAGCAAATGGAAGTTGATTGATATTTGAATCGTCACCATTTATAACCACTTTTTCAACCTGCTGAGCAACTTCAGCAAGCCTGGCTATAACCCAGGAAGGATCATTGAAGCGATCAAGTTGGTCGCTGAGAACATTGGTAAGAACGGCAAGTCGTGGCTTCAATTGCAGGAGAGATCTAAGGTGACCTTCGTCGACCTCCAGGACGGCAATGTCTGCTGTGAGTTTGCCGGAGAAATTTGCCTGCTCGAGCACCGCTGAGAGTAGGCCCTGCTGAATGTTCGCAGTCGAGCGATTGGTAAAGACCCTGAGACCATTCACTTCTAAAAGCCTGACAATCATCTGAGTCGTAGATGACTTGCCCGCACTCCCCGAGACCATTACTAGACCTTGAGGAAGAGAGGCGATGGCGTCTGCCAAAAAATTGGGCCAAATCTTTGAAACAACAAGGCCTGGCAGGGCTGAACCTCCCCCGCGTCTTACTAATCGGATAAGACCCCTGAGCGTCTTCCCCAGCAAAACGGCTAGGAAGTAGTTCATTTAGTTGTCCAGGTAGTCACGCAGAAGTTGAGATCTGGAGGGGTGACGAAGCTTTGACATCGTCTTTGATTCAATTTGACGAATTCGCTCACGAGTGACACCAAACTTCTCACCAATCTGGTCAAGTGTCATTTGAACGCCATCACCAAGGCCGAATCTAGAGCGAATAACACCTGCCTCGCGTGGATGCAAACTGTCTAGAACGCGCTCCAGTTCTTGCTGCAGCATTGAGAAGCCAACAGCGTCCGCAGGAACAACGGCCTCGGTGTCTTCAATCAGATCACCGAATTCACTGTCGCCATCTTCACCCAGTGGTGTCGATAGAGATATTGGTTCACGCCCGTACTTCTGAACTTCGACAACTTTTTCAGGTGTCATATCTAGCTCCGCTGCTAGCTCCTCGGGAGTTGGTTCCCGACCAAGATCCTGCAGAAGTTGACGCTGAACACGTGCAAGTTTGTTAATGACTTCAACCATGTGGACAGGAATACGAATCGTTCTGGCCTGGTCTGCCATCGCTCTGGTGATTGCCTGTCGAATCCACCAGGTTGCGTAGGTGGAGAATTTGTAACCCTTGGTGTAGTCGAACTTTTCAACCGCACGGATTAGACCCAGGTTTCCCTCCTGAATCAAATCCAAGAATTGCATTCCTCTTCCGGTGTAGCGCTTAGCTAGGGATACAACCAATCGAAGATTTGCTTCCAAAAGGTGACTCTTTGCCCTTTGGCCATCCTTTACCACCCAGTTCAAATCTCTTCGCTCTGCGGGAGAGAGCTTTTTGGTGGTGGCTAGTTTTTCTTCGGCAAACAACCCAGCTTCGATTCTTTTTGCCAGCTCAACTTCGAGCTCGGCATTAAGCAGGGCTACCTTACCGATTTGCTTCAGGTAATCCTTAACTGGATCTGCAGTGGCACCACTGATTGTCAGATTCTGAACAGGAATGTCATCGTCATCATCGCTAATAACAATTAGATCCGATGGAAGTTGAACCTTTGAGCGAGATTCAGCATCTTCATCTTCCTCGGCAGTTATGTCGACGGCCTCCTGAGCCTCAGCGACAATCTCCTCCACACTTCCAAGATCAACATCCTCATCGATGTCCTCATCGTCGTCACCCTCTAGCTCAGGGTCCTTCGGTTTGCCGCTCTTCGCCTTTTCCTTAAGAGTCTTTTGCTTCTCAGGCACAGCCGCGGTCTTCTTGGCAGGAACCTTAGGAGCCGGCTTGGCAGGCTTAGTCTTCAGTGGCTTTGCCGTTGCCTTACTAGGTTTGGTCTTTGCCGGTTTCGTCTTGGCGACAGGCTTGGCAACCTTCTTCGCAATTGGCTTGGCTGTCGGCTTAGAAACTTTCTTCACTGGTTTAGTGACCGCTTTTTTAGCAACAGTCTTCTTTTCGGCTGCCTTTTTGCTTGGCTTGACGTTGGCCTTCGATGGGGCAGGCTTTTTTGCAACTGGCTTCTTCGTGACCTCTGCTTTTTTCCCAGGCTTCTTGGATACCTGAGACTTTTGAGCAGGCTTAGCTACCGCCTTCACTGGGGCGGCTTTTTGCTTGGTCGCTGCGATGATGGTCCTCTTCCGGGCAGGAAATAATCCCTTGTCAAGTCCATTTTTCGAACCTGAAAGGGTTTAGAAGCGCAATTATGCCACTAATTGCTGCGAATTACCTATAAGAAGCCAAAATAAGGCCGAGTTATTCCTTCTCGCCTTCGGTGTTTCTACGCAGATTTGCCAGGTACTTCTCAAGTTCATCCGCCAGCTGATCAGCTGAGGGGGGCTGAGCGGTCGGACGGCCAAGCGGAGCTCTGGCTGGAGCGGTCTCCCCGCTTGCATAACCCTGCTCCAGAGTCTGAATGAGCTTCGACAACTCAGCGTTTTCTTGGACCTGCGCATTGACCTTGGTTTCAAAACCGGCGGCTCGTTCTCTAAGGTCATCCGAGGGAAAGACAAGACCTGTCGCAGCCGTAATGAGCTCTAGCCCACTGAGAGCAGATTTAGGGACCTCGTTATCGGCAAGGTAGTGAGGCACCAACAAAACAAATCCAGCAACCTGAAACTCAGCTTCGGTCAATCGATATTCCAAAAGATGGACAATGTTTCCTGGAACCTGAGTCTGAGGCTTCCATTCAGAAAACCTGTCAATCATTTCCCTTCTATTGCCACTCACGGTTATGCCTGTCGGCCTGGTGTGTGGAATTGGAAAAGGGATGGCATGCACCCAAGTGAATGAGCTGATCTGGTAGCGCTGGGCTATCTCGACCACAGCCTCAGCAAACCCCTCCCACCGCATATCTGGTTCATACCCTTCCAGAAGCAGAAAGGGCTGGTCAGCCTCATCTCGCATCAGATAGATAGCGAGGTTGGCAGGTTCGTAGCTGTCAATGTGGTCTTTTTCAAAATAGAGAATTGGCCTTCGAGAGCGATAGTCGAGCAGCTCATCATTTTCAAAACGAATCAAGACTTCGTTGTCCAAATTGGCAAACAGGTGCTCGCTTAGCTGCTGGACAGTAGCGCCAGAATCGCTGAAGCCAGTCAGTAGGGCAACCATTGGAAGGCCTGCCAACTCCTGCTGCTGGTCATACTCTTTATATAGTCGACTCATAGCCCGATACTAACCCACCTAGACTTAGCCACATGCATACTGTTTCTCTAATCTCGCAACTACCAACCACCAGCTACCAGTTGGCAATTCCCTACGCATCCAAAGACGTCTTAGCTGAGTACTCGCTTAACTTTACTGAGGCTCAACTCAGTCTCTATAAAGCAGAGACCAAGGCAGGTTCCATCGCCCGCGTGGCTCATGGTGAATCGGTGGTCCTTCTTATTGGAGGAGAGCAATCAACCAGAGACTTCGTTGCAGCAGCTGTCAGAGCAGCCTCGAGCTCAGCTCCCCTAGTGATTGATTTAAGAGGAAAAGGGCAAGAGGTCTTGGCCGCTGCGGAGGCTGCGCAACTGGCAACCAAAACCCCCACCTCTTACAAGTCCGAACAAAAGGTAGAGGACATAGAGGTGCAATTACTGGTCGATGATGCATCGATGAGCATTGAGGAAGCCTCTGTCATTGCTCAAGAGGTAGTTCGCGCCAGAGAAATCATCAATATGCCCGCCAATGATCTCTATCCAGAGGTGGTTGCGGAAAAAGCCAGGCTCTTTGCCGAGGGACTGCCGTTACACATTGAGGTTTGGGATGAGAGCAGATTAGAAAAGGAAAGCTGTGGAGGCATTCTTGGAGTCGGCAAAGGCTCAACGAGACCACCACGTCTTGTAAAGATTGAATACCGCGGCGGTGGCAAGCACATCGGACTGGCAGGTAAAGGAATCACCTTTGACACTGGAGGTCTGTCACTGAAACCCGCCGAGGGCATGGTCGGTATGAAATATGACATGGCAGGTGCTGCAACAATTCTTGCCGCCACCCTGGCTGCCGCGAGACTCCGCCTAAAGGTAGACATCACAGCTGTCCTCTGTCTGGCTGAGAACATGCCGTCTGGATCAGCGACTAGACCTGGCGATGTCATCAAGATTCGTAACGGTAAAACCGTTGAGGTTCTAAACACAGATGCCGAGGGTCGCCTTGTACTTGCAGATGGTCTATCTCTTCTGACGGAGATGAAGCCCGATCACATGGTTGATGTGGCAACACTTACAGGGGCCGCTTCCATCGCCCTTGGTAAGAGACACTCTGGACTGATGGGAATGGGAGAAGTAATAGATCTAATCAAGGAGTCCGCTAGCCAAACCGAGGAATTGATCTGGCACATGCCCCTCGCCGAAGAGCTGAGAGAGACGCTGAATAGCGAGCTGGCGGATATGACAAACGTCAAGATCGGCAACCGGGCGGGCGGCATGCTGGTTGGAGGTCTCTTCTTGAAAGAGTTTGTTGCCAAAGACGCCTCCTGGGCACACCTTGACATAGCGTCTGCCGCAAACAATGACGGCGCCCCCTACTCCGTTTATCCAGCGGGAGCTACTGGAGTCATGATCCGCACACTCGTGCAGTTAGCTAAAAACCTGGCATAGCTCAAGTAGTAGACTTTGCTTTTGTTTGAGTGAGATAGGGCCTAGATGGCAGAGCACAATTTCGATTTAGTGATTCTTGGAGCAGGTTCTGGAGGCTATTCGGCTGCTCTGCGGGGAGCCCAACTTGGTCTCAGTGTCGCACTAATCGAAAAGGATAAGCTCGGCGGGACCTGCCTTCATCGTGGCTGCATTCCGACCAAGGCCCTGCTGCATTCCGCTGAGGTAGCGGACACCACTCGCGAAGCTGGCAACTACGGCATTCAAGCGAGCCTGAATGGCATCGACATGACCCAGGTGAACCGCTATCGCGACTCAATTGTTGACAAGCTCTACAAAGGACTAACGGGCCTGGTTGGTGGAAAGAGCATCACTTTTGTTCAAGGCGAGGGAAGACTAACGGGACCAAAAACAGTTTCGGTTGGATCCGATACTTACACGGGTAGAAATGTTTTACTGGCCACCGGCTCAATCACCAAGACCCTTGGCATTGAGATTGGCGGAAGAGTCATCACCAGTGATCAAGCGCTGCAGATGGACTGGGTCCCAAACAAAGTTGCAATCCTTGGTGGCGGAGTTATTGGTGTTGAGTTTGCCTCCATCTGGAGATCTTTTGGGGCTGAGGTTGTTGTCATAGAAGGTTTTGACCGTCTTGTGCCAAACGAGGATCCGACAATCAGTAAGGCACTGGAGCGCGCCTATCGCAAGCGTGGAATTGAAACCAAGCTTGGAAGTAAGTTCAAGTCGGTTTCACAAACCCCAACCAGTGTCGACGTTGAGTTGGAAAACGGGGACAGAGTTAGCGCAGACATTCTGCTGGTTGCTGTTGGACGCGGACCCAATGCCACAGGATTTGGTTTTGAAGAGCAGGGCATCCAAATGGATAGAGGCTGGGTGCTAACCAATGACCGACTGATGACCAACATTCCTGGGGTCTATGCGGTTGGAGACATTGTTCCTGGTCTGCAATTGGCCCATCGCGGGTTTATGCAAGGAATCTTTGTTGCAGAAGAAATTGCAGGTCTGAAGCCGAAGAAGGTAGATGAAATGGGCATTCCTCGTGTCACCTACTGCGAACCTGAGATTGCGTCAATTGGACTGACCGAGGCCCAGGCCAAAGAGAAGTTTGGTGGAAACATCTCCGTTTACGAATACAACCTAGCAGGTAACGGCAAGAGCAATATCTTGGGAACTACGGGTGTCATTAAATTGATCCGCGAAAACAACGGTCCCGTAGTCGGCTTCCACATGATTGGTTCCAGAGCTGGAGAGCAAATTGGTGAGGCCCAGCTAATTGTTAACTGGGAGGCATACCCGGAGGACGTCGCTCCTCTGGTTCACGCTCACCCAACCATGAACGAAGCAATCGGCGAAGCTCACCTGGCTCTTGCCGGCAAACCACTGCACGCACACGCATAAAGTAAGGCAATCAAAATGGCTGAAGTATTTCTACCTGCACTAGGTGAATCAGTAACCGAAGGAACTGTCACCAGATGGCTAAAAAAGGTTGGCGACAGCGTCAGTGTTGACGAGCCGCTAGTTGAAATCTCGACAGACAAAGTTGACACCGAGATTCCAAGCCCAGTAGCTGGAGTTCTTCAACAGATTTTGGTCAAGGAGGACGAGACCGTCGCAGTCGGTGCCGTCCTAGCAATTGTCGGTGATGGTGCAGCTCAAACACCGCCACCAGCAGCTCCGCCTGCTGCAGCGCCTGCGGTCGCCGCTCCAATAGTTCCACCTCCTGCACCCGCAGTTGCGGCACCCGTCGTGCCTCCTCCTGCTCCAGCAGTAGTAGCTCCACCAGTAGTCGTAACTCCCCCACCAGCACCAGTTGCAACTCCTGCTCCAGCAGCAGTTCCCGCATTGACCGAGAGCGATCCAAACTACGTCACCCCAATTGTTCGCAAACTAGCAAGTGAGCTTGGTGTGAATCTGGCAAGTGTGCGTGGAACAGGCGTAGGTGGACGAATCCGCAAGGAAGATGTTGAGGCTGCAGGCAAAACTGCAGCTCCATCACCTGTATCGGCCCCTTCCCAGAGCGCACCAGTAGCAGCAAGTAACCTGCGTGGCACTCGAGAGCCAATGACTAGGTTGCGCCGAGTATTGGCTGAGCGTGCTGTTGCATCTATGCAACAAACCGCCCAGCTCACCTCAGTGGTCGAAGTTGATGTCACCGCTATCGCTCACTTGCGCGAAAGAGTGAAGGCTGATTTCCTTGGCAGAACTGGAACCAAGCTCAGCTTCATGCCGTTTTTCACACTAGCTGCGGCGGAGGCACTACGCGCGCATCCAAAAATCAATAGCAGCGCTGAGGGTGACCAAATTGTTTATCACGATGGTGAAAACATCAGCTTTGCAGTTGACACGGAACGCGGTCTGCTAACACCCGTGATTCGCAATACTGCAAGCCTCTCAATCGCTGAGCTTGCTAAACAGATTGCCGATCTTGCGGATCGAACCAGAACCAATCAGCTAAAGCCAGATGAACTGTCGGGTGGCACATTTACTGTTACCAACACGGGATCACGTGGTGCGCTGTTTGATACGCCAGTTGTCTTCCTTCCTCAGTCAGCCATCTTGGGAACCGGAATTGTTACCAAGCGTCCAGCGGTAGTTTTGGACGCTGCTGGCAACGAGGCGATAGCGATTCGTTCCATGGTTTACCTAGCTCTGAGCTATGACCACCGAATCATCGATGGAGCTGACGCAGCCAGGTACTTGGGTGATGTCAAAAAGCGCCTAGAGGATGGAAGGTTTGAAGCCAACCTTGGCATCTAACTCGGTAGGTATTTCTTACTAACCATGCCCGTTTTCGAACGCATAGCCTTCGCCCCAAACTTTCTTCCATACTCTGAAGGATTCGAGTTACAAAAATCCGTCCACGCTGATGTTGTTGCAAGTCGACGACCGAACACCGTCTTGCTCCTCGAACACACAAGTGTCTACACGGCTGGCAAGAGAACCGAAGCAAATGAACTTCCCGATGACGGCTCGGATTATGTCGAAACCAACCGTGGCGGAAAGATCACCTGGCATGGTCCTGGCCAATTAGTTGGCTATCCGATAATGCACCTTCCTCAGCCAATCGACGTGGTGGGCTATGTGCGATATCTAGAGCAAGTGCTGATTGATGTCATTGCAGATTTTGGGGTCTTAGGCATCAGGGTTCCAGGCCGCACTGGCGTCTGGGTCGAAGAAGAGGGCGAAGTGAAAAAGGTTGCCGCTATTGGCATCAGGGTCTCAGAGAAGGTAACCATGCACGGTTTTGCCCTGAATTGCAGCAACTCTCTTGAGCCCTTTGAGCACATAGTTGCCTGTGGTTTGGCTGACGCCAAGGCAACGACTCTCAGTGTCTTAGCATCTAGGGAGATAACTCCACTGGATGCAGCTAGCCTGATTGAGCAGAAAATGGGAGAAATACCAAATGCCAGAGGTTAATCCGCAGCGCAAGCTTCTCAGGCTTGAGGTGAGGAACAGTTCAGTTCCAATTGAACGCAAGCCGGAGTGGATTAGAACCACGGCCAAAATGGGACCCGAGTACAAACAACTGCACTCACTTGTAAAGGAACAAGACCTCCACACGGTTTGCCAAGAGGCGGGCTGCCCAAACATTTTTGAATGCTGGGAGGATCGAGAGGCAACGTTTTTGATTGGTGGGTCGCAGTGCACCAGGCGCTGTGACTTTTGCCAAATTGATACCGGCAGGCCTGCTGCCTTTGATGCCGATGAGCCAAGACGAGTTGGGGAATCGGTTGCCAAGATGCAACTTCGCTATGCAACTGTGACTGGAGTTGCGCGAGATGATCTACCTGACGAGGGTGCTTGGCTCTATGCCGAGACCATTAGGCAAATTCACAAGCAGTCACCTGGCACCGGCGTTGAGATTTTGGTTCCTGACTTTTCAGGCAAACCTGACCTTCTAACTAAAGTCTTCGAAGCTCTACCAGAGGTATTTGCACACAACGTTGAAACAGTTCCGAGAATCTTTAAGAGAATTCGTCCAGCTTTTGATTACAACCGCTCGATGGATGTAATCACTCAGGCTAGAGATTTTGGTCTAGTCACTAAATCAAACCTCATCTTAGGCATGGGTGAGGAAAAGGAAGAGATCATCACAGCGTTGAGAGATCTACACAACGCTGGCACCGACATCATCACTATCACTCAGTACCTAAGACCCACCCCGCGTCACCATCCTGTGGAACGCTGGGTCAAGCCAGAGGAATTCGTCGAACTGGCCAAGATTGCCGAAGGAATAGGCTTCTTAGGAGTATTGGCTGGTCCCCTGGTTCGCTCCAGCTATCGGGCAGGTAGGCTCTGGGCCCAAAGCATGATTACTAAGGGTAGAGAGATACCTGAGAATCTTCGCCACCTGGCCGAGAAGGTTGAATTCGCTCAAGCAAGTGCAATTGCCTAACTAAACTAAGCGCGTGGCTAAGAAAGAAAAAGAACCAGGAAGAATGCGCCAGCTCTGGCGCGTCTACAAAGTAACTGCGAAAAACGATCCATCAAGTGCCTGGGTGGCACTGCTTGGATTCCTACTGGCAGTTGCAGCGGGACTACTAATTGGAATCTTCCTAGGTGGTGGAAATCCATGGAGCTTAACCCTTTGGATAATCACTGGAACCACCTCTGGCCTATTGATCGCGATGATCATCATGTCGCGCAGGGCTGAGCGAAGTGCCTACAAGCAGATAGAGGGACAGGCAGGAGCAGTTTCAGCGGTGCTGAATTCTCAGATTCGCAGGTCTTGGCGCGCCACACCAACTCCCGTTGCCATTAATGCCAAGAGCCGTGAAGCCGTGTATCGAATGATTGGGAAGCCCGGTGTAGTGCTTATCGGGGAAGGTGGAACGGCTCGGGTCGGTCAGATGCTTCAGGACGAAGCTAGAAAGATTCAGCGAATTGCCCCTGGTGTCACCATTCACCAGCTCAAGGTAACAACCGATGACAGCGGCGTCAGAATCTATGACCTACTTAAAACCGTCTATAAGCTCAAAAAGAGCCTCAGCCGGGCCGAAGTAACGGCCGTTGCCAACCGAATTGAGTCCCTGGGTGGCTTTTCCATGCCCATCCCCAAGGGTATTGACCCCATGAAGGTTCGCCCACCCAAGCGCAAGGCTTAACATTCCTGAAACATTTACCCAATAGGTTTTTACTCGTTCCCTCCGGGATCTAGACCACCGAAGAGAGAGAAACCTATGTTCAAAAATGCATCCGAGGTTCTGAAGTTCATCAAGGACAACGACGTCAAATTCGTTGACGTTCGCTTCACTGATCTTCCTGGTGTGCAGCAGCACTTCAACCTCCCTGTTTCACAAATCGACGAAGACTTCTTCGCAAATGGCCAGCTGTTTGATGCCTCTTCCATTCGTGGTTTTGCATCAATTCATGAAAGTGATATGCAGCTGATTCCAGACGTCTCCACCGCCTGGTTGGATCCATTCAGGGTTGAAAAGACCTTGATCATGAACTTCGATATCTACAACCCTCGCAATGGAGAGCTCTACCATCGTGACCCACGTCAGGTCGCTCACAAAGCAGAGCGCTACCTGCAGTCAACAGGAATAGCCGACACGGCTTTCTTCGCTCCTGAGGCAGAATTCTTCATCTTCGATGAGGTCCGCTATGAGGTGAAGTCAAACACCGCCTTCCACTTCGTTGACTCAATTGAGGGCACCTGGAATACCGCCAGAGTTGAAGAGGGCGGCAACCTAGGAAACAAGACCCCGTTCAAGGGCGGTTACTTCCCTGTCCCACCGGTTGATCATCTGGCAGACATTAGAGACGCAATTGTTCTAGAGCTCGAAGCCGCTGGTCTTTCAGTTGAGAGATCTCATCACGAGGTTGGAACTGCTGGACAGTGTGAAATTAACTATCGCTTCGACACCCTTGTTAAGTCTGCAGACGACATCCTGAAGTTCAAATACATCGTAAAGAATGTCTCCCACCAGTTTGGTAAGACTGCAACCTTCATGCCCAAGCCGCTGTTTGGAGATAATGGATCCGGTATGCACGTTCACCAGTCACTATGGAAAGACGGCAAGCCTCTGTTCTATGACGAGAAGGGATATGGTGGCCTGAGCGACATCGCCCGCTGGTACATCGGCGGACTGCTGAAGCATGCTCCAAGCCTCCTCGCATTCACCAACCCAAGCATCAACTCCTATCACCGTCTGGTTCCAGGCTTTGAAGCTCCAGTGAACCTGGTTTACTCAGCTGGAAACAGATCGGCTGCTATCCGTATCCCGATGACTGGATCGAACCCAAAGGCGAAGCGAATCGAGTTCCGCGCCCCAGACAGCTCAGGAAATGCGTACCTAGCATTCGCAGCCATGCTGATGGCGGGATTGGATGGAATCAAGAATCGAATTGAGCCACACGAGCCAGTTGACAAAGACCTCTACGAGCTGCCACCAGAGGAGGCTAAGGCAATCCCGCAGGTCCCCGGGTCACTTGAAGGTGTGCTTGCGAACCTCGAGCAGGACAACGAATACCTGATGCAGGGCAATGTCTTTACCGAGGATCTGATTGAGACCTGGATTGACTACAAGCGCGAGAAGGAACTGAAGCCAATGGCGCAAAGACCTCACCCATATGAGTTCGAGCTTTACTACGGCGTCTAGAACCTAGATCGATTAGCGGGGTGGCGGAAGTCACCCCGCTTTTCATTTAAAACAGCTCTTCAAAAACCTTGCGTGCTCGCCTGGTAACAGAGAGGTAATCGGCTTCGAGTTCTGAGGCTGACCCGGGTTGATACTCGAGAATTCGCGAAGTTGCTTCCAACTGTCGCCTGTCGGTAGGGAGAATGTCTACTAATTTGTCAACCGCCAGGACGAGAGCGCTGCGTGCCCTCGAGGAAAGGAGCCAGCTGGCTCTAAGCGAAGAAGCTTGCTCTCGGCTTACTATCTTGAGCTCCTCAAGCTGCTCAAGCGATTGCAAAGTTCCAAGGATTCTTAGCTGATCGTGTTTTCTTGCAAATCGAAGCTGATAAAGCTGAACCACCCACTCAACATCACTGATTGAGCCTCTTCCTAACTTTAGGTGTCTTGCTGGATCTGCGCCCAGCGGGAGGCGCTCGCTCTCGACCCGCGCCTTGATTCTTCTGATTTCAACCAGCTGCTGATGAGTTAGTTCTGCGGGGTAGCGGTAACCATCAATCAATTGAGTGAACGAATTCTGAAGACTATCGGTGCCTGAAATTATCCTGGCCCTCAGTAATGCCTGGAACTCCCAGGTGTCAGCCCACTTCTCGTAATAGGCCTGATAGCTATCTATTGACCTTACTCTTGGTCCGTTCTTTCCCTCTGGCCGTAAACCGAGATCTAGCTCAAACTCCAGGAGCGAATCCTTACTGAGCAGCATTATTGCTGAAGCTAGCTTTTCGGCATCCAACTGGGCGCTTTCGCCACTTGCCTGATACACAAACATGGCGTCGGCATCAGATCCGAAGCCAAGCTCTCCCCCGCCCCATCGACCCATAGCTATGATTCCAAAATCAATATCCACTTGCGTCTGAAGCTTGGCAAGCTGCAAATTGGCAAGCAGATAGCTGTCCACGAGATCTGTAAGCCCACTGGAGACCTGCTCAATGCTTAGCTCTCCGAGGACGGCCCCAATTGCAATCCGAAGCACTTCTCTTCTTCGAATTTGTCTCAGAAGTTCCGCTGCGTTCTCAACGCTCTCTCGCTCAACTACCGCTTGCATCTCCTGGCTTAGTTTTGCTTTATCTATTGGCAGCAGAGATTCGACATCGCCAAACCACGAAGATGAATCAGGTATGTGCTCGAGCATTCTGGCAATGAAGCTTGATGATGAGAGAACCTTCATTAGCCTTTCGGCAGCACCGGATGAATCTCTTAGCATCCGCAGGAACCAGTGCGTCTCACCAAGCGACTCGCTTAGCCGGCGAAAGCTAAGCAGCGCTCTATCTGGATCAATTCCTTCAGCCATCCATCTAATCAGTACAGGTAATAGAGTCCTTTGAATTACAGCTCTTCGCGAAACTCCACTGGTGAGGGCTGAGATGTGTCGAATTGCTCCGCTTGCATCAACAAAGCCAAGCGCTTTTAGTCGAATTGCGACTTCCTCATCGCTCAGCTGGATTTCCCCTGGGGCAAGTGCTGCTGTGGCAGCCAGTAGCGGGCGATAAAAAACAGAGTCATGCAATTGGGCAACTTGTTGACGAGCCTGCTCCAATCGTTGAGCCAGATTTTCTGCGGACCAACCAAGGTCAAGACTTCTGGCTATTCTTCTTAGCTCACCTAAATCGCTTGGGATAAGGTGCGTCCTGCGAAGTTTTACTAACTGAATTCGGTGCTCAACTGACCGAAGAAAGCGATAGTGAGATTGCAGAGTTGAGCGATCTTCCCTAGATATCAAGCCTGCATCACTGAGTGCATCGAGCGCTGTTAAGGTGTCCATCACTCTCAGGCTCTCATCGCCAACACCATGAACCAGCTGCATGAGCTGTGCTGTGAATTCAACGTCCCTGAGTCCCCCGCGTCCCAGCTTTATGTCGCGCTGCTGCTCATCTTTGCTGAGGTTTTCCAAGACTCTTTTCCGAAGATGCCTTGTGCTCTCCACAATCCGTGAGCGCTCCGGGTAACTCCAAATCATCGGCTTAATGGCTTTTATGTAACTGTCACCGAGTTCTTGATCCCCCGCTGAGAATCGTGCCTTGAGAAGAGCCTGAAACTCCCAAGGCTCAGCCCACTTCTCGTAATAGGAACGATGGGCATCCAACGTCCTAACCAGAGCTCCGCTCTTGCCCTCTGGTCTTAGGTTCGGGTCTACCTGCCAAAGACCTGGCTCTATGTCTGTCTCATAGATGCAAGCTGCCATTCTGGTTGCCAACTTGGTGGCTGTCTCGATCGCTTGCTCACCGCCGTCGGCTACGTAGATCACATCAACATCAGAGACATAGTTGAGCTCCTGGGCGCCCGTCTTTCCCATAGCAATAACTGCAATTTGACAATCCGCAACTGAAGACTGTGTTAGTCGACCATCGGAAACAAGCTCATCTGCTGCAAGCTGCAGAGCTGCATCCAGAGTCTTGTCAGTCAGATCAGAGATTGCCTTCGCAACAACTGCATACGATTCAGTTTGTGGTTGGAAACTTAGGTCAAAGTCAATGATCTGAAGAAGTGCTTCTCTATAGCTTCTTCTCAGGTTGATTCTTGAATCAGTGGCAATTGCAAAAGATGCTGGAAGTTTTGGTTTCTCACTAAAGACGTTGAGAACCGAAGGCTGCCGCTGGAGGAATTCGGCCATGCCCTCAGAGGCTCCCAATACCCTGCAGAGACGAGTGCTGGCGTCGTGAGATGTAACAAGCTTCTTTATCTGCTTGGCATCGCTTTCGGCTAGTCGAATAAGCCAATCTAGGGCTCGATCAGGTGAGGGTGCTTTCGAAAGGGGCTCTAGGGCAGAGTGTCCCCAGTCGCCAACTAGCTCAACCAGTCTGTCTAGTTTAGGAATTGTTTCCGACAGGTTCTCAAAGCCAAGCTTTGCTAGCTCGCTTAGAGGATTGCTGCGGGGAAGCATTTAGAGAGTTCGTAGGTTTTGCTCAATCTCAAATGGCGTTACCTGAGAGCGATATTCGGCCCACTCATTCTTCTTATTTGCAAGCACGAAACTAAAGACAGACTCTCCCAAGACTTCAGCAGCGAGTTCCGATGATTCAAGTTTTCTTATTGCATGATCTAGAGACTGTGGTAATGATTCGATACCCATTGCCTTACGCTCCATATCGGTAAGCGACCAGACATCATCTTCAGTTTCGGCTGGAAGCTCGTATCCGTTTTCAATGCCCTTCAGACCTGCTCCCAGAAGTAGTGCATAAGCAAGGTAGGGGTTAGCCGCTGAATCCATAGCTCGATACTCAATTCTTGTGCTCTGCGCCTTTTCAGGCTTGTGCAGTGGGATTCTAATCAGGGCACTTCTGTTGTTGTGAGCCCAGCTGACATAGCTCGGCGCTTCTCCCCCACCCCATAGTCGCTTGTAGCTATTAACAAACTGATTGGTGACCAGGGTGATTTCAGGTGCATGCTTTAGAACGCCAGCCATGAATTGTCTAGCCGTATTCGAAAGGTGATACTCAGCACCTGCATCAAAAAAGGCATTCTTGTCGCCCTGGAATAGCGAGAAGTGAGTGTGCATTCCACTTCCAGGATGGTTAGTGAATGGTTTTGGCATGAAGGTTGCGTAAACCCCCTGCTCAATCGCCACCTCTTTCACCACTGTCTTAAACGTCATGACATTGTCTGCCATGGAGAGCGCGTCCGCGTAGCGAAGATCAATTTCGTTTTGACCCGGTCCACCCTCGTGGTGTGAAAACTCCACAGAGATACCCAGCTGCTCAAGCATCGTCACAGCGCGACGACGGAAATCATGAGCTGTTCCACCTGGCACGTTATCGAAATAGCCTGCGTTATCTACTGGCTGAGGTAGACCGTCCGCACCAAGTTCTGGTGACTTCAAAAGATAAAACTCAATCTCAGGGTGCACATAGAAGCTAAATCCCAAAGAAGCAGCCTTATCCAATGCCCGTCTCAGAACATTCCTGGGATCAGCAGCCGCAGGCTTGCCATCTGGGGTGGCAATGTCACAAAACATCCTTGCCGCTGGATCAACGGTTCCCCGCCAGGGAAGGATCTGAAATGTGCTGGGGTCTGGAATGGCCAACATATCGGCCTCTGAGGTTCGCGCCAGACCCTCAATGGCAGATCCATCGAAACCAATACCCTCGGCAAAGGCTCCCTCAATCTCGGCAGGGGCAACAGCTACTGACTTCAAAGTCCCCGCGACATCGGTAAACCAAAGTCGAATGAACTTGACCCCGCGCTCCTCAATTGTGCGCAGGACGAACTCTTGCTGCTTGTCCATAAACCCTCCTGAACCTCCCTCTAGGCTAGTGGCTGTGCAGGATATCCGTATCGGCTTTGGTCAGATAAACCCCGTAGTTGGTGACTTCGATCACAACCTCAGGGCAATCACCAACCAATTGACATTGGCAGGCTCCTTGGACCTAGTTGTCTTTGGTGAACTAGCGCTCTGCGGCTATCCACTAGGAGATTTAAGCTACCGCACCGACATCATCGAAAAGTCTGAGCAATACCTTCAAAAGCTAGTTGCGGAATCAAGGAATTACCCACATCTGACAATAGTTGTCGGTCACGTCTCCAAAGCCCAAGACAAAAGCCCTGGCCAATCCTCTTTCGCAATTGCTCACAACTCCGCATCTGCTATCAGAGGTGGTGAAGTGATAGGTCGATATGACAAGCAGATTCTTCCGAACTATGACGTCTTCGATGACTGGCGCAACTTCGTTCCTGGAAACAAAGACCTGGTCTTTGAAGTTAAGGGGCAAAAAATAGCCGTGGCGATATGTGAAGACATTTGGAGCGAAGACTCTGGTCAAAGCAAGAGGCTCAGTAGCCTGGGCGTTGACCTGCTGGTTGTCCCAAACGGTTCTCCATACACCAGAACAAAGTCGACTGAGCGGAGAATAGCCGCTCGCAAATTTCAGGCTGGATTCGCGCTTGCCTATGCCAATCTCTGTGGTGGACAAGACGAGCTAGTCTTCGATGGCGACAGCTTCTTATTGGACAAGAGCGGTAAAGAAGTGTTTCGAGCTCCATTTGCGGAAGGGTTGATAACTGATTCCGACGAGATCTCTGAAATCCTGGATGACAATCCGAAGCTGCTCTTTGAAGCATTGGTGACTGGGCTCCGTGACTACTGCAAGAAAAACGGTCAGACAAAAATCGTTCTCGGATTGTCAGGTGGCATCGATAGTGCTCTCAGCTGCGCAATTGCGGCTGAAGCAATTGGCGCGAGCAACGTCCTGGGAGTTGCCCTTCCATCTCGATATTCCTCAGATCATTCAATTTCAGATGCAAAACAACTTGCCAGCAACATTGGTTGCGAGTTTCGAATGGTCGAAATTGATACAGCCCACAGGGCGGTCGAATCAAGCATTGAATTGAGCGCATTGGCGCAGGAGAATCTTCAGGCCCGACTGAGGGCTGTAATTCTGATGGGTATTTCGAATTCCGAAAATCGTTTGCTACTGAGCACGGGTAACAAGTCTGAGATTGCCGTTGGATACTCAACCATCTACGGTGACGCAGCAGGTGGTTTTGCCCCCATCAAGGACGTATTCAAGACTGACGTCTGGTGGCTAGCCAAGTACTACAACCAAAGTAGAGGGGTAGAGGTCATACCGTCCTCGTCAATCACGAAGGCCCCTTCCGCCGAGTTACGACCTGGACAACTTGATCAGGACACGCTGCCTGACTACAAGGTTCTTGACGATGTCCTGAGGCTACTGATTGAGAAGTTTGCCACTGTTGAAGAAGTTGTTGCTCTTGGTTTTGATCGCGACTTAGTTTCGGGAATTGACGAAATGGTTCGCAAGGCAGAATGGAAGCGAAGCCAGGGAGCTATTGGAACAAAAACCACTGCTTTATCGTTTGGCTCTGGTAGAAGGGTGCCCATCACCACCAGGTTTGGAAAGCTATGAAAATCAGAACCAGCACACTGAAAGAGCTCAAGCGACAGGGTAAGAAGTTTGCCTGCCTGACCTCCTACGATCAGCAGACAGCAGAGATATTTGACGATGCAGGAATTGAAGTAATTCTGGTTGGCGACAGCGCCAGTAACACCGTGCTTGCCAACGACACAACT
>VFQS010000805.1_pt1 | contig 31850 bp, 39 predicted proteins | sample 3512361 | NCBI WGS metagenome assembly VFQS01 (sample SAMN10412375, study PRJNA504923) | tailings metagenome | isolation source: Relicate 1 Philex TSF3 active mining | place: Philippines
AAATGTACAAATTCCATAACAAATGTAGATAAATCAAACAATGAACCTTCAACGTGCTCTATTATTTTTAATTGGATGCATTGGTACCCGTAGTTTGTTTGTTTACGTAGCGTACACTGCATCTCTTACAATTCTCCCCTATTTGGGTGCATTAGCCATGCTGCCAGCTATTGGATTCACTGCAATTTACACATTCGATCTGCGAAAAACGGGGGCAGAAGTCGGCGGGGAGCAGATTTGGTGGAATGACTTGCGCCCGATTCACGCCGCGTTCTACGGAGCGTTTGCAGCAGCTGCTATGAGCTGCAAGTCCTGGGCGTGGATGTTTTTGCTTGCGGATGTAGTGCTTGGACTGGGTGCATGGACACATCATCATTTTCTCTAATTTTTTTCATTCGCGTCCATAGATGGAGTCAGATTTGCAGGTCGGTTTCCACACATTCCCATCGGGTAAGCAGTATACATATGTCAAACCGAAAGGCGCTCCCGGTCCCATATTTCTCCGCAATATATTGTTCCTGACACCCGCCAATGACCCGCGCACAATAGCAATCGTTTGTGAAATGGGATCACACGGCGGCGCAGGAACATGGGAGCCGCCAAAGGGACAAATGGAATGGAAAGAATTTGCGGATTCTGGATTTAAATCCGGCGGACGCATCACCCCCGCGGAGCTTTTCAAATACATGCGCCGCGGCGCTCTGCGCGAAATGACTGAAGAAGCAAAATTACTACCGTCTGAAATCCAGAATTTGCGTCGACTACCTATTCAGTACAAACAGGAATGGCATGAATCCAAAGTCTCAGGTGCAGCCTTCATGTATCAATTCTGGCATGCAACAGTGAAACCTGGCGCAATGTCTGAAGCACAGAAAAGGATCCGTACATTGGTAGCCAACCCCGATTGGATTAAAATTCTGCCGCCAGATATGTGTGAAAAACAGGAAATCAAATGGTGGAATCCGGCTCGTGATAATCATAAACTTATTCGTGGAGCCTTTTCCAATACAATGACGCAAATGTATTATGCGTTTTTGGAGAAACACTATACAAATACTTAAAGATGGAATTATATGTAATTATAAAATGGCTTCATTAAGAGAAATAGAAAAATTTAGAATAAAAGGAATTTTTTGTAAAAAAGATTTCCCATTGCGGTATAATGCCGAAGATATAGAGTATAGTAACGTTATTAAAAATATAGAAAAAAGAAGTTTACAATATGATGATTCATCTTTGGAAGAAAAACTCTCAATAAAAATGCACTAAAAGATAGTGAAAAGGTATCAGAATCATTGTCAAAAATTAATAATTTGGTATTTACTGGTGTAAGTGAAGCGTTGAATTCTGAAGAACGTAAACGAATTGCATCAGGAAAACTATGCACGATTTGTATAACAAAATCAATAAATAGAGTACTTGAGTGTGGTCATGTTTTATGCAGTGATTGTGAATCAAAACTCAGAAACACTTGTCATATATGTCGCTGTGCATTTACGAAATCAATTCCGCTATTTATTGGTGATTACGTATCGTCTGATACTACAGAAGAAGAAGCCGAAGAAGAAGCCGAAGAAGAAGCCGAAGAAGAAATAGTAGCATTTGAACATCCGCACTCAAGAATTCAAATTTCGCCATGGAATTAACACGCGCAACATAAAAAATCGACCGGTTTTAAGCCTACAATCTTTGACCCAGTATGGAGTTCATAATTCAATACTGGGGCGACGGTGGTCCTTCCACCACACCGTATATTCCAAATACGGGAACAACAACAAAGTTACCGCGTGTGCTTTATTCGCCTGAAACACGCGCACTGCAAATATGTAAAAGTGAAATTGATTCATCGTATCAAGAGGGAAAATGGGATGATTACAAAAAAATCACCAATCCATATGAATACGTGTTTCTTTCCTGGAATCGCCGGTCGTCACGTTCCGTGACAACACGATTTCCACTTTCGCGATCATATTTCAAGATGGTAGAATTGTGGGACGTACTGGATCTTAATACATATTTGGAAGCGCTTGTGAAGCGGGACGGAGGTGTAATTTCAGCGCATGCAGCCGAAGGACCAGGTGGCTTTATTGAAGCCATTCGCTTACGCACAGAAACAAAAGGCTGGGAATTTGCAGGTGCGTCTGCTATTACGCTACGATCCGAAGCCCGCAATGTTCCAGGATGGCGTAAAGCCGTACGTTTTCTTCAAGTCAATCCTCAAATCCAGATTCATGACGGCGCAGACGGAACTGGAAATATTCTACTATTGGAAAATCAAGAGGCTTATGTGCGTGATACACGCACTCGTTTCCCAAAAGGCGCACATATTTATACGGCTGATGGTGGATTTGATTTTAGCAGTGATTTCAATGCACAAGAAGATTCCGTGTTTTCGCTTCTACTAGCCGAAGTCCTTCTTGGACTTCAAACACTCGGCAAGGGTGGTTGTTTGATTATTAAATGTTTTGATACAACGGAACAGCCGACATTAGACCTAATTTGGCTAGTCAGCCGTGCATTTGCACAATGGGGTATTTGTAAACCTCAAACCAGCCGCGCTGGAAACGCTGAACGGTATTTGATCGGGAAAGGGTTTCTTGACGATGCTGGTGATATTATTGAAATTCTGAAAAAGTATCAAGCAGCGGCTAAATTTGAATTGCCAATTCTTCAACAACCGATTGCCAATCCTGAATACAAAAATGTACTACAATCATGTATGACAATTCAGGAACAAATTGAACATTTAGAACTGGCTGTAATTCGTGAAACTCTAGATTTAATCAAACACAGCGATCCCCATACAATTAAACGTCTTGTACGAGGTAATGTATTACGATCCATTCAATGGTGTGTTATGCATAACGAGCCAATAAGTAGTATTTGGACACTGGATTTGGAACGTATATTATGTAAAGAAACAAGCGACTTGATGCACATTCTGCATACACCTGAAACAAATGTGTTTTCGTCGTCGTCGCATTTCCATAAATTCTCTACGCTATCGTCCAATATTTTGACATTTGAAGGATTTCGTAGGCACACGTCTGAACCTCAATAAAGCCCCTATTTTTTCGCAGCAAGCCGTACGCGTGCAGCTTCGGCTAGACGCTGGCGACGTACTGCAGGATCTTCTTCTACTGCAGCAGCCACTGCTGTCTCGGGTTCAAGTGCTGGAGCCTGCGCAGGCGCAGGAGGAATCGGTGTATCAAGGGGAACCATAAGTTCCAGAGTCATTTCACAATTGCGAATAGCAAGTGTTTCATTCACAGGCAGCAGCCGAAGCACAGTGCATGTAATACGGCGTTTTTCACCGCCGCTAGCATCGCCGACATCGCCAACCCACAAATCCAGTGTCTGCCCTGGTGTAAGTACCGAGTACTGTTCAAAACCGTCGCGTAGAAATTCCTGCGGATCCGCTGCACGAATATGATCAGACGTATGTGGTTGTAGTACAATGCCTGTACACATGGAGGGCATCACACGCTCAATTTCAATATCATCTGGATCAAAATCAAGTAAATCGTGCATCCATTGTGGGACATACAGGGTTTCAGGATCACCGTGATGAACACTATATACACAGCCAATAACAGATTGTTCAACACGATTACTAAGTTCAACCAAGGTTACAACCCCTGCATCTGGACTGATCCATGTTTGAAATGCAGATTGATGCATCCAAATACGATCGCTACAGGAATGACGTGCAATCTCTGCATCGTCTAGTGTCTCAAGATACATAAGTGGAAGAACTCGCATTATATTTATTAATTGTATACATTACAAATAATAAATACAAACTATATCAATTTTATCGTCGTCGTCCAAGTCGTCGTAGTACAGCTGCATAACTCATTTGTGCAGGCATCGTGTTCTTGGGCGGTGCAGGACCACCAAGCACAAACCCGCGTCCCGTAAATGGCAAAATTGTCCGTTTTTTCTTTTTTGGAAATAATAAAAATGGAATATCGGGAGTGTCTTCTTCTGGTGGAAGTATGGTAGGTGTAGATATAAATACGTCGCATGTTGTGTTTTTTTTAATTTTGTACGCCACACAATCCGATTTTGGAAATAATTCATCAATACGGATTGGATACATATTTTCATTAAACACTATGTACATTTGTGATTTTGGAATAAGTGTTGTATATCTTGAAACTTGCACAGCAAGTTGATCTTTCCAATTTTCAGTATCTGTAAATTCCTTTGTATTTGGTTCAAATACAATACGATCGCATTCCACAGTTTTCAATTCAACTAACGTTTTAGCTTCATATGTGCTTAGCATGCGATACATCCATGACGGAATATACAAAATGTTTGGTTCAGGGTGTATATTGAAAATAAATCCTGCAACTGATTCATTGTTTGTGTTTTGGATATGTATTAATCGTGATTGCCAAATTCCCATTTTCATCTCATGAAATAAATTGGAAGCAACTAAAATCCTATCACTGCATTCATATTCCGCTCGTGATTCGGCTGGAATATGCGGACAAATCATGAATGGACAAATTTTCATCGTCCTACTCTACTATAGAAAATATTTTATTCTGCAGTTCATCGTTCATCCTTTTGTGAACATCGGATTTATATTTATAGAATATAAATAGAACATGTCAACCAGACGATACGAAACAGTTTGTCCAAGAGGTGATAATGTGTTTGAAACTTATAAACAAGAACTATTTTGTGACGGAGATGATATAAACACATGGAATCGTAAAAGTAATGAATTTAGATCAAAATTTTTTAGGGCAAGAGAATGCGGATTGCTACGTATTGAACGCATGAAATCATACGGAGCATCAACTCCTGAAGAAATTGCAGATCGCCATAGTCATGTATTTCCAATTCAAGTTGCTTATACATATGCAAAAGATTGTTTACGAAAATTACCAACAACAAATACAAGTCGTATTAAAGGATTCGAAAATGAGTTTCATAATACAATTTTTGAAGCAGGAAGATATCAACCAAATATAATATCTAAACAAGCATTTGGTGATGGAATAGAAAAATCAATACAAAACGCTAGACCTACAACCGATATGTTTGAATTACAGAAATTATTAGGCAAATCTTATTATACTCCCGAAGCGTGGAAAGTAATATATAATGGACGTGATGCAGATGAAGAAGAACATGAAATGTCACGTAAACTTAATAACAACTCGTATAATAAAAAAGTTACTCGTTGGCAAAAACTAAACAATTATGAAAAATTGACTGAAACGCATTGGGGTAAAACACGAACACAACGTAAACTAAAATCAAAACGCAAATCAAGACGCAATGGATAGATTATATATAAATCATCTTAACATGACTATTTTTGATATTGATGGATATAGTCAAGAAGATTTTGAAAATGCAAATAGACGTTGTGAAGAAATTGTAGATTCTTTAAACTGTAAAGTAAATAATTTTGATGATTCCTTAGAAGCATTATACGATTTCATAGAATTTGTTGACAAAATTACAGACAATCCAGAAGCGTATAGGATGTTTTACGGAGATCGGGGTTCTAAATGTGCTATATTGGGATTATCATGTGTAATGTGTAATAGAAAGTTGTTTACAATATATTATTTATCAAGAGGTTTAGGAACACAACTTATTAGGAGTGAAAGTTGTTTGAGACGTTTGTGTATAGAATTAAGACAAAAAAATATATTCCAAAACATTCAATGGTTATTAAATACTAGTTTAATAGTGTATTGTATAAAAGAAGATAATTATTATTTTGGAAGATTAAGTTTTGATGAACCTGAACTCAAACAATATATTGCTGAAATTAAAACAAGAGCAATCAATGAAGACTATGAAGGTGAATCAAGTATAGCATGGCACGATGAATCAAATGCATGGTTTGGAGATAATCCAAATCCTTTACGAAATAATCAACTTTATTTTATTTAGTAGGGCTATTAAAAATATCGCAACCCAATCTAAGATGGTGTCAAAACACCGCAAACGTAGCCGTCGCCAGCGCAGCCGAAGACAACGCGGCGGTGCAGAGGATCTGCCCCCAAAACCAAAAGCCATGTGCCAATGTTACGGCGAAGACGGAAAAGGATGTCCTAATGAAGCTGTTGGAAATTCAGCGTTTTGTCAACAGCATAAGGACAAATGTCCAAAACCACCGTTGACAGGATGGGAACCGTCATATGACGATCTGAAACGTTATGATGAACCGTTAGAAGTGCGGCGTTCACACAATTGTTATTCGGCGGCTATGATGTCACTTGATTCGAAATTAGTCCAAAAATGCAAAGATAGTAAAAACAACACATCCGCCTGCCGTGCTAATTTTCATCAACCCGGTGCGCGGTTTGGTGGACGATTTGAATTAAATGCAGAGGACCGGCGCAAATGTCCCGTTGTGGAAAAATTAGTCATTCAAGACAATCCAGATATTACAAAAACATCATTTTATGACAAATGTCCTGCGGGAACTAGTAAGATTGCGTTCATGGTGCATGATGGCGTGGATTTCCATTTTGAGCCGCAGCTGAAAGACGGTATGTGGGGTGGTAAACCTGGATCCAATAAAACATATACTGTGGATGCAGTTGGTAAGCCGATTTTCAATCCCGATTTATCCAGCCATGATTATCGCTGGCAAGGGAGTGAGTTGAATTATAAGCCTTGCGGGTTTTTGTGCGTCCCACGGAATCGTAAAGTCGAATTAGGTTCAGGCGCCGACGAGCGCCGCCAGAACCAGAACAACCTGAAGCCTCAGCAGGACGGTGGTCGCCGTCGTCGCAAGACACGGCGGAGCAGCGAGCCCTTGATTCCAATGGTGGGGCTGGGATGGGATGATCCACGGCATCAGCGACACTTGTCGCGACGGGCTGCACAATTGGCTTTGAAGCGGCGGCAGTGGACGCGACGGCAGCAACGACGGGCTTTTCAATAATACCCGGTTCGCGGTTGTTGAGTAATATATGTTGCGGATTCCAGAATCGCAGCGCGTCATAAAATGATATACGTTCATTTGGATTGTACACCAAAAACGATCCCAAGACTTCCAAAAATCTATCATTGTGTTGGCGATAAAATTCCTTTTTCATGGCTCCAGGTTTGGCAATAAACGTCAAGTACTTTTCTAGCCATTTATATCCAAATAACCACACTTGTTCTTTCACGGGATGGACCGTAGTTCCGCATTCTGCATAATCTACCGCGTGAAAGGAAATATGTAATATTGATTCAATATCTTGAAATGCATAATTATCACGAAGCATATAGACTTGTGAATCAACAGATTTATTAGCCAATTTACCAAGCATATAATGACGTTCGGGTGCAGCTGTTTGTCGTGGATCCCAGCTTTCAGCAGGTTCAATTTGTATTGGATTGCTAACAAACAATTCCAAATCGTGTATAAATTCAGCTTCAAAGTCGGCGGTGCTGCTTGTCATTTTTACAATACTTACTAAGACAGCGTTTTAAGAACCCGCGAAATAACCGCAATGGAAAGAAGGGAAGCCATGTTGTCATGGGAAACATTGATATATGCAGCCATTGTGTTGCTACTTGTGATTATTGGATGGGAATGGATGCGTGATAAAGCGTTTCGTGAAGGATTTACGGATGGTGTAGTACCCGAATACTTCGGGCGCTTTTTTCCACGCCGGTTTGATATAATTCCGGGACAACAGCGGGAAGGCGACGGCTGGGTTCGGAATACACGGTATTTTGAGGGATATGTGGATTTACAGCGACTAGGATACAAAGGGGATTTCTGTCGTGTTATCGAAAAAGAAGACGACCCCGACTCCCGTGTTATGGTATGTGCACTTGCTGGACAAGAAGGACTGGATTCCATGACATATCGTACAGAATCGCAACGTGCAGGTATGCGATTTAGTCGTGATGATTATTTTCGTGATGTCAACGGAGATGGGCGTGAAGATTACGGACGTATTTTAAAAGTGGCTCAAGCACCCAATGATCGTTGGGAAGCTCGTGTTGTACCAGCCAGCCTTACGCGATTCAAACAAGGTGTGGAAATTCCAGATAATTCACCGCCGCCGCATATTGCAGACTTGCTATGGTTTTATGAAGGGGCGATGGTATGGTATCGCTGGATTGACGATATGTTGGATTATGCAGAAAACGCTCAGCTCAGAATTGCAGGTGATGCACATGTAGATGAATCCAAACCGAATCCACCCAATACCAAAGGTTTAGAACTAAATAAATTCACATCTGCATCTGGTGAAGCTGCTGGCGGTGAACAATACTTGAAGATCGGTGAAACACCTCGATTGGAATTTGATTCCAAAATCCAGCTCCGACAGCTCCGTGCAATTAGTGTATGGGTGTATTTTGAAGAATTTACAAATAATGCCCGTATTTTTGATTTTGGAAACGGAGCGGGCAAAGATAATGTATTGTTTGGAATTGAGGGTCGCGGAAATTCGACTGGTGCATTTGGAAAATTATTTGCGCAACCACCACCGGGTGCAGCCGTATGCCAAGCCCGTGCGCCTCGGGAGGTATCACCGCAGATGTTTATGCAAACAAGCAGTGCGGATGTGGATACATGGTCATGTCCTGGTCCAGAACCGATAGATTCCATATATCCCGAAGATGAAACTGCACCAGAAACAGATCCAAAAGCCAATTTATTGTTTGAAATTTGGGATACTCAACAACGCAAAATGCAAATTCGCGTGCTGAACTGTGTGCCACAAAAGCGCTGGGTCCATTTATGTGCAACAACAACCGATGCTTCCAGTTTCCGTCCAACATGGCACATTTATGTGGATGGAGTCAAAGTGTTTGAAGAACTGGATGGACATATGCCGCTACAATCCTATACAACAAACAATTATATTGGTCGTTCTAATTGGGAGGGTGTGACATCACAATACCAAGACGCAGATGAACGATTCCATGGCGCGCTATTTGATTTCCGTCTGTACCGTACACCCATGTCGGCTGCAAAAATTAAGCGGACGGTGGAATGGGGTCGCGATAAACTAAAAATTGAAACAAATCACAGCATAGAATAGAATAATATATACTAAAATGCAGCCAATTCGGCAATTGACACAAAAAATGTATTACGAATCATTATCAAAAACGGATATATTTGCGCAACCGCAAAACTATCCTTGGAATTGTTTATTGTATTACCTCCAGTTTACACAGAATGAATTGGTCTGTGCAAAACCCTGGATTGATATTATCAACATGGTCAAATATCAGAAGTGTTTGACGCGGAGGTTTGTTCATGAATATTTTCAGGACGATGTTGATAATGACGATTTGCTTACCTGGGAAGCGGTTTATTCACACGTAAAAGTAGAAGAGTAATTATGGCAGCCGCTGCACCAGCTGAACTTACAAATTTATTTCCATTTATTTTTGTTGGTTGTTGGAATCAACCCGGCGAAGACGGCGCTCCACCGCCACCGCGCAATACTGTTGTTTCTGCGATTAACTCCATAAAAGACGAGATTCAATATATTGTATTGGGCGGAGACAATGTGTATCCTAAACCAACAAAACCAAATCCAAATGGAAGCAAATCAAAGAAAACACATGAGCTGTCTGTTTTTACACAAGGGATGGAATTATACACAAGTATTGGCAAACCAATTATTCCCGCATTTGGAAATCATAATATTGATTTACTAGATAAAGAAATGGAATATTTCAAAGTTTCTAAAACATATGGTCGTTATGATTTTGCAGATAATATACACATATTTGTATTGGATACAAATATAATAATTGATAAAGAAAAATCAAGTGCATCAAGTTCAGCGTATGATGAAATGTTACATTGGTTTCGTACAGATGTAACAAGTCTACCAGCGAGTCATGCATATTTTGTTGTTCAGCACGATCCGTATTTTACAGCACGAGTTAAAAAAGTAAATGATTTGGTAAATGCCGATCTATTTTTAAATGTACTATTTTCACGCCCGCCCATTTGTATATTATGTGCGGATACACATAATTATCAACACGCAACAATTGAATCAAGAGAAAATCCAGAAATAATACTTCATCAATTTATTGTTGGTACTGGTGGTGCAAATTATGATAAGCATCGTCCAGATTTTACAAATTATGAATTTCAGGGAAAATACATATTTACACAAGTGGCTGTAGAAGAAGGTTTTGGATTTTTACGTATTAATGGACCAGACCCTGCTGTATGTACATTTATAAAGGTGATAGATTGGGTCGGTGAGGGAGGTAGACGTAAAAGTCGCAGACAGCGTGTGGCGTATCGTAGACGAATTTCACGACGACGGTACGCTGCTGTTGAAAGGCGTAAGAATACGTCGTAAATGATATTGAAATTCAAGGAATGGACGAATTGGATATTCATATGGATCAGATAAAGTATATTCGGTTTCTGTATATGGAGTAATTGGAGCTATACAGCGAATCCATATAAATTCAGTATTGATCAGCGTACACACATCATCCAATCCAGGATGCCGACTGCGTTCATCTTTGCACATCATCATTTCAATCCACCGCATTTGAATTTTATTCGCAAGTGAATCTACAAATGAATAGAATTCAGTGGAGTCGGCTTTATAAAGCTCCAAAAGTTCCGCTGGAAGTTTTGGAGTTTTATGTGCAGGAATCGGTAGACGTTCAAAATATCGTCGGTATCGCACAGGATCTACCTGTTCAGTCGCAAATTTCAAACGCATCCATGCAGTTACATAATTGACAAATTGTGAATTGTGGCGAAGCAGTTTCAAATCTACAGCCCGTCGCCCAATTATGCTGGCGCAAAATTCACCATAACCTGATTGTTTGAAATACAAATCAGCCAATTGATTATTTGTGTATGTGTCTGCATTTGAATGTGGAAAATCAAAATGCTGAGCTTTATTTATTTCATAAAATATTGCGGTTGCGGTAGGTACGTCGATGTCGGTCATTGTTACGTTTACGAAACGTAAAATTCCAGAACTGTTTCAATTTTTTAAGTTGTGGTTGTTGTGATGATTTCTTTAAGAATTGCATCAGCGTTGAACGAATATGGGCATAATTGGGATTCATTACATTTGATGAATTAAGTAAATCATAAATATTTTCCCATTTTTTATACTCTGCATATTCACAATCCAACGAATTCAATGCACACGCTGTTTCACGGATAGGAATTGTAATAAGCGTACGAAGCACAGATTCCAGTTTCTGGCTTAATGGAACATCCAACACAAGTTCCGTGATTAAAAATGTCATATCACGTCCAGTATGTACGCACGGTCGCGACGGTGAAAATACTAAATCGGATGCAATTCGAAAACTGTTCCAGCTCATACACGCAGCCCCCAAATCAATAATTCGCCACACAGGTTTTCCCTTTTTTAGGACATACATAATATTATCGCTTTTCAAGTCACGATGATTGAATTGAAATCGCCTTTGTAAGAATTCACTTATATTCAAAAGTTTCAAAATTGTTTCAGGAACAATCTTGTCATTTTCACTCAGTGTTTTGGATTGTAAATAGTCAAATAAAGTGCCTGACATACGTTCATAGTGAATAATTGCAGTTTTCAAGTCAGATGTGACTCCACATTCATAAACACGTGGAACATAAGGACCATCTTTTTCGTGCTCTGTGCCTTCAAACAAAATAACATTCATAATTACTTCACTCAACATATTATATAGGTCTTCATTATTTCGGAGCTGAATAATTTTAATCGCTCTTCCATTCGTAGTTGAGTAAGTTTTTCCGTATGTACCTTCACCCAATTTTGTTTGAAGTCCAATTTCTCCGCGATCCGTTTTAATATTATTTATACCTATTGAAACTTTTTGAATATATTCGATAGGGATGCTACGTATGTCGCCTGTAAAATAAAAATAAATGCCGTATGAATCTAGTTCCATTCCATTTCCTTACTTTACATTTTCAAAAAAATTGATATGTCCATTTTTGAAATATTGTTGTGGTGTCAAGAGGTCTGTGTCTGCAGCATTCCAATTTCTGCCGTTTATATCATTATGAGTTGCAAGCGTTGTTTTGCAGGTCGGGATGAATCATCTATTTGTTGCTTTTGTGAACAACTCGGAAAGCGTGTTATTCATGGTTCTGATGGTTGTCCATTTGTAGCCTCAATGCAAGCCTGTCGTCGGTGTTTTCAAGTTGGTCATTTGACAAAGTGTTGCATTGTAGGTCGTCCAGAATATGAACGTCCCAAGACACTTGAAGAGTTGATCCCGCATAATTTGCGTATGATGTATAAAATTCATACTCATACACAGATTTCATGGATGGAAATGGATCGTACAACAGCCGATGAAATTCCGCCTGTCAACTGTTTCCAGGTTTTGGATACATATGCTGGAATGAAGGAGTTTATTGATAAGTACAATATTGTTGTGAAGAAGAAGACAAAGGAGTCATTGGACGAGTGTCGTAGTGCTATTGAGCAGTGGGTGAAGACAAAAGCATGTAGACTAGAGTTTGTTTCATCAGTGGGGGGTGATTAGACAATCTGGAAAAAATTGAATAACACAAATACAACACCTGTTTTTGTGTGCCCGCAAACTGAAATTGATCTGACTTTCCTTCCCTGAGACTTTCCTTCTGGCTTTCTTTCCTTCTTCATCGTCATCATGGCATCACTGGAATCGCTCGTCACGCCCCATGCGGGCTTCATCTATCATCCTCATCAACTGGAGTCTATCAAGTGGATGTCGCGTCGTGAAGCCGTCGATGCAGAGCATGTCCGCGGCGGAATTCTAGCCCATGAGATGGGTCTGGGCAAGACCTGGACTTCCATCGGGTATATTCTTAACGCCGCACCGTCACACACGCTAATTCTTGTTCCACCTGTTCTTCAGTCGCAGTGGGAGGATGCACTATACACTGCGCGAATTGCGTTTGATGTACTGGTTTCTGCACCTCGAACGGCGGTGCCAGAGGAGCGGTTTCGTCCTGTACACATGGAGGACGCACGTCCTGGAATTCGCGTTACGCTAGCAACCTATGTTCGTGCAGGAAAGCAAGCAGCTGCATTGCTGACTCGCGGACCCTTTGATCGGCTCATGTGTGATGAGGGTCACGTTTTGCGGAACGGTGCAGCAAATCAAACATATCGGAGTCTCAACACACTGCCCATTCCGTGCCGCTGGATTCTCTCAGGAACACCTGTTCAAAACAGCAAGCGAGACTTTATTCATCTATGTACGTTTCTGGGTATGGATCGTGTGGAAGCGCGTAGTTTGAAATCCTCGGATATTGCATCGGTGCTCATTTCGCGCTATACAATTGATACGGCTGGGGAGTCAGTTGCAGCCATGTTGCCGCCAGCCAAGCCGACGCACACGGTGCATTCGATTGTTATGCCCACGGACTCTGATGAAGCACAGACGTTCAAGTCGCTGGTGGGGCGTTTTAATTTGGCGGTGGAGCGTCATGCAAAGACAATGATTATTCTGGAGTTATACTTGCGCATTCGTCAGTTTCTTGCACATCCGGCTATTTACGTTGATGCCATGAAGCGCAAGTATAAGGAGCGTTACACCCGTCCTAATTGGACAAGTACAGCCAGCAAGATGGAAACGTTCACATCCTTTATGAACACAACGACTCACGAGTCAACGATTGTGTTTTGTAATTTTCGTCAAGAAATGGATCACGCAAAGGCGATTGCAGAAGCGGCTGGGTATAGGACGTTCATGATTCGCGGCGGTATGTCTGAGTTTGATCGTAGCGCATGTGTGATGCAGAGTCGTGAGGCTGCAGTAGCTAGCCATGTGTGTATTCTGGTCCAGATTGTGGCTGGTGGCGCTGGCTTGAATCTTCAGCACTGCAGTCGCGTTGTGTTTCTCTCGTCGCATTGGAATCCAGCCGTTGTTGACCAAGCCGTCGCACGTGCGTACCGGATGGGACAGACTCGTCACGTCACTGTTCACCACTTTCTAATGGCGAATGGTGATGATCGCAATGTGGATCGCGTCATGATGCGCATTCACGCAACCAAGCGCCGCACGATCGCAGAGATTCATCCTGGTTTGGCGTGCTCAACGGCTGCAGATACGGATGAGACTCTGCACCGCCTTGATGATACGCTCTTGACGGCGCCACCAGAGCTGAGTTACGATTTGTTGGAAGCAGCGGACTTTGTAGCTGGTGAAACATTGTTGGCATCACAACATGTTCTTGCATAAAAGATGATTGAAAAACGAACAACAAACAAACACAAAAACAATAAAAACTATTTTTACATAAAGAAATATTCAGTGTGTATATAGCAAATACAATGCAACATATTCCAAAATATAACAAACCGCTTCAGATTGTGTTTGAAAATGATATGAATATAGCTGTTGCATTGGATATTATGCATCCCTTGTTTCAAGAATATGCACATCGTGTCCATAGCGAGCCACTTTTTCGTCGGATTGCTGCTTATTTACTAAAGCATGTTTGCAGTAAAGGTACAATTCTGGATTGCGGTGCTTGGATTGGTGATAATGTTATACCGTGGGCAAAACTTATTCCAGATAATAAAATTGCAGCATTTGATCCAAGTCCACGAAATTGTGAATACATACATTATTTAGTTACACTCAATGCATTATCAAATGTAAGTATTTACAAAATTGGATTGAGTGATAAAGATGAAATTATTAGTACCGATTCTGAAAATTTAGATCATTGTACATTTACGTCAGACACGTCAAAATCAAATAAAATTCAAGCACATGCGTTGGATACATTATTTCGACAAAATATATTGTCAAATGTGAAATTTATACATATTGATGTTGAAGGTATGGAATGGAATGTTTTACGTGGAGCAGAAAACTTGATAAAAACAAATCGTCCAATTATTGCATATGAAGTCCATTTAACAACCGATCCACATATTGATGATATTAAACAGTATTTGAAGGATATGAATTATGTGGTATTTTTAATCAATGAAGAATTACCAGGATGTTTGAAAGATTGCCGTAATTGTTTAGCATTTCCAACAGAAATATATGAGTCCATCAATGTAGCGCAAATGATTGTTTCACAGAATTTACCCGTTGATATATTATTACCTCGATAAAGCCACACGCGCGGAAAAGCACACAAAACGAAGAATGTGTGCATCATAAATGAGCTCAGGAACTCTTCAAGGATTTGTGCGTCAACTGCTGTGTACACCACCCGGTGCTCCTAACAGTGTTCAATTAGAATTGGACACAGAGGACACAAAGGGTATGTTTGAAGCCTTGTTGATTATTATGACGGAAATGTTGAAAGCATGGTACTCGCCGCCAATTAGTATTGGATCCATATCCGCTGAACATTTAGTGCGTTTAATTGCATACTATGCATCATTTGGAATCCGGTTTGATTTACAGGAGGAAGAAATACCAGCCGTGCTGCGTATCAACAATCGTATGTATTTACAAGAGTCACGTTTGGAAGCAATGAAATTCCAAATGTCACATGCGGGAAAATTATATACAGTACGGTTTTTATCTCTCTAATTGCGAGCTACACACCTTTGTCCAAATTGGGCAATTACAGCATGCAGTACAAAAATAATACATACAGCCAATACAATCTTAATAACACGCTGTTTGATGTTCAGGACAGCTACAAATAATAAACATACAATAAATACATTTACATAAAAGGGCAGCCTACGAAACGGTGCTTTATCTGAAAAATACGATATAAATCCTTCAACACGTGGGGGCGGATTTATATCATAGCGTTGATCTGCAGAGGCTTGCGCTTCTGTGTTTGCTGCTAGCAATACAATATTCCGCGGATGCGTTGCATCATTTATGGATGTATTTTCGCCAACAGGCAAGCGAGAATCAAATACGACTTGGCGACGTCCTGCAGTGGAAGACATGATCGATCTCTTATTTATGACGGCGAATTTTAATAGAATGTCTACGGCGACGACGTCCGCCTTTTTGTAGCGAAGGTCCCGCTGTGGCGCTGTAATGTTGTGACGTAATGGGAGTTCCTACAAATGGTGAAAAGTCTGCTCCAGTATTATCAGCTGGACGTTGGTGATAGAATACGTCGGGAATTCCAGATGTGCGTGCTGCTTCAACGGACATGGCGTATTGTGTCGCAGGGAATGGCTGGGAAGCCCATGCGCCGGTTGATTGAGGATTTGTGTATAATCCGCCATTCGCAAGTGGTGCAGGTGCTTGCGAGGATGCAGACCATGCAAGAGCACCCGGATAGGATGCCCATTGACCCCATGTTGTGATGGGTAGAATGTCACTTAAATTTCCACCACGTTGATTTTGGCGGCGAGAGCCGCTGCGGTGGGTACGGCGGTTGTTGCGGCTGCAGCTGGAAGGCATTTCTACTATTTAATGCGGAATTATAGTGTTTGAAAAACAGAGCGCCCAAAGAAATGTCAAGCCACCCCGAACAAGAACAAGAAAAACGCAGTGTTCGTGTACGTCGAATGATTCAAGAAGTTGAATTAGCACTACAAACACAAACACCGGCGCAAGTATCGTCTCAATTTGCAGATTACCAAAAGGAATTTCCAAAATTATTTGAAATGGTACTTACACGTACATACAATCGTGACATTATGGCTATGATGATTGATCAATTTGAACGTGTTGAACGTGGAACAAAGTCGCAGCACGACGCATCGGTCGCTGTTGGGACTGTGTTGGTAGATACAATTGTCAAACCGCAATTAAAATCGGCTGAATCCAAAAAATGATTTACGCATCCCATACTGCTACAGGACCAATACAGATTCCAAGATTGGGTCGTGCAATCACATCACGCACAATATCATAATGAATGCGCTGAACAATCGGAAGACTTCCTTCGCCGTATTGTGTTGCAAATACAGCTGGCTTTCCTTCTTCCACATCAGCGCTGGTGACAAATTTATGAAGTGTTGGAATTTCTTTGAGTGATTCAAAGGAACCTTTGTATGTCGTTTTCAGAGTGCCGCCAGACGGTGCCATTGTAAATCGTAAAACAGATGGTGAGAATTTAACAAGCATTAGTTTTTTACCATCGTGCATGTAAATGTGGTAATCAATTTGATTAGCCAGTTTTGTACCATACGATTCTTGGAATCGTACTAGCAGTTTATCAACTACTGTAGGATCATCTGCGTCTACAACAAATGGTGTGACGATTCCCGCTTGTTCTTTGGATTCAAACATGCGGTGAACAGTCGTTTCAACAGTTTCATCTTCACGACGACGTTCAAAAAACAATCCACGGCGCGACATGAATACCATTACATTTGAGTCGTCTGTGTCAATTAATACTTGCGCTGTCATTACATCGTCAAATAATGGGTGTGGGTTGATTTTATTGTGTGGGACGCGGCTCAACATGTACATGTTGATCCGTTTGAGTTCATCTGTGCTAATTTTCGTGCAAAGAAAGGGCATCTTTTATAGTTCTTTAGTGACGGAATGTTTAGACTGCTGACCAAACGTAATTACAACAAGGACACTTCAGCGTTGAATTTTGTTATGTCTGAACTTCAAACATGTAAAAATACTGGGTTTTTGGTTTTGTGATTTTTTGGTTTTTGGTTTTGTGATTTTTAGCACAACTTGGTTACAATGCAGAAGAACACGCGGTCGCTGGGAGGGCACAGCTCAACAGTGCAGTCGGTACAAGTGCGCAGATCGCGGACAATATCGTTCTGCTCGTCGGCGCTCAACTTACGGTAGCCACGAGCATCGCGCTTGATAAAGTGAACTGAACGATTGCGCTCATCCTGTTTCCACATGAGGTTCTTAGCCTGCAGAACTGGGATGAACGGGCGGTGTCGAGGTCCGCCAGCGCCGCCCATAGCGGAGCGGGGTGCAGCCGCAGCAATAACAGGGCGAGCAGGAACAATAGCAGGTGACTCAGCAGTAGGAATCGTCACAATCATCAGGTACGATGAGCCATCCTCAACTGGCGCAATTGAGCAGTCCTTGCATTCCTTCAGAGCATCCACCAAGTCATCCGTCATCTTGGCAAGATCCACGCTCTCATCGGCGGCTCGCTTCGTGTGGAGCTTGATCAGGTGGCGCGTGTGATCCGCCGGATCACGATCCCACGTCACCGGGAAGCCGCGCAGTGTGGGAATTGCAGCGCGCGCACGACGAGCAGCAGCCGATGGATGTGCCATCGCAAAGATCGCCACGTGGTCATCGCCTCCCTCAGACTCGACGCGGTACTTGTGCGAATACTGACGGAGTGCAAAGACCAGGCGCGTCTGTACCCACTCTGCATACTCCGAGTGCTCGTCGTTCGACTCCGCACGTGTCTCCGCCCACTCGTCTACACGGTCGTCGAACTTGACGACAAAGCGCTCACGACCGTCATCGGATGCCGGCAGCGCCTGAAGCACAACGGGAAAGTGCTCCTCAATGTTGTCACGCAGCGTCAGGTCAGGCACCTCAAAGTCAGCCAGACGCTCTGCAGTCTTGTACTCATCCGTCCACCACTCAACAACACGATCGTCGTGCGCGTCATCCTTAGCGTGCGCGTCGTCCTTAGCAGTGAGCTTGACAGCACTGCTGCTCATTGTCATCAAATCACCCCAATGAATCTTGCCCGACTCCATTGCCAGGAAGAAGGGGTCCGTCAGCAGCTCCAACGTCGGGGCTGCTGAATCCATGTCCACGGGAAGCATCTTCAGCGTCACTGCAGATGCCATCTTGAAGTCCTTGAAGAAAGCTTGGAAAGTCCAGAAAGGAAGGAAGGTCGGTTGGGCGGGGTAACAAAGAAATCGTGTATATCTTTATTCTTTGGTACACAAAACTAATTGTAAGAAACAAAGCTTGTCAATTTTTTCCATTTTTCGGCTGTAGTTCGTATATACCTACAAAAATGTATTGACATATTATTTGGCTACTAGCACACACCATGCACACGAAGATTCTAATATTTGTGCAGGCGACATACGTAAAAACCAATTAAATTCATGACGGCGTTCAAGATCGCTGCCGTCATATGTAACATATGCAGTTTCTTTGGGAAGATCTAGTCGGGTTTTTCCAAATATGTCTTCTATTTGTAATTTTGTACCGTTGCTACGACGGCTGCCATCAATTCCACGAATTGCAACAGCGCTCAATTGTTTTTGTGTTTCCCATACATCCAAAAACATGCGACGCGCACTGGCTGCGCCCCAGGCTTGTTGACCTGCATCCACAAGTGCATTGTATTGTTGAGCCGCGTGTATCCATGCAGGATGCTGTTTCGCAGCTGCCCAACCGACATATGGCGAAGGTCCAGCAGCAACAGCTGTCATGGGTGAAACAAAAGGTTCATCCGGATAGATTCCAAACATAGCAGCCGGAGCACTGGGAACTTGTAGTTTGGAAATAAAGAGTGTTGAATTTCCATCTACAACAAGCCCGCCTTTTTGCGCACATAGATTGGATATAACATAGGATCGCCAAAGATCGGGAGGCAGTGCTAATGCACGATGATTAGCGTCGTCAATTACAGCCAGTGTTTCTTTACGTCCGTACAATGGTTTAATAATATATGAATCACCTTGTGTGAAGTGCAGTTTTTTCAGTGCCAATTCTAAATATCCACGATTGGGTGCACAGCTGTTCCGAGCCCCGAAATCAGCCCAGTGACGGGAATTTGTGTCTGTATCCACAAACCACCATAGCGTTGGTTTTCCAAGTAAACCAAAGCCTTCCGTTGAATATTCCGGCTGTGGTAATGGTGCGCGACGACGCATCAGAGACAAGACAACTACAACGGCTATGAGAAAAAACACAATCAAAGCATTTGTTTTGATCATTCTTCAAAATCCTCTTACTTTGAGGGTGCGGAATTTTAAATTTCCCGATCTTTAGTAAAACACAGATGAACCGTTACATTCCTGCACCAGCAAGTCCTGCTCCCTTATCGCCCTATAATGCATACACAACATGGCCCGGCGGTGTAGATCCAACAGCCGCGTTATTTAATACGGATAATCAACGTGGTGGACGTAAGAGCCGTCGTCGGGCTACACGCCGTAAAGCTTCACATCGCCGTGCGACACGCCGTAATCGCTGTGCTGGACGTCGTTAAACCACTTTCGTTTTTTTCTTACAAATCAATTTATGATGAATTGTAAGAAATATAGATGAACTCGACAACTTCGATTCTGGCTGAATTTCAATCCGAACTTGAAGCTATGAAAAAAACACGTGAAGAAGCGTATAAACACCTACTTGTAGATTTATCAAAAGAAAAATTCGAACGTACACTTAATGCGTATAAGTTAAACTCAGCGTTGAAATATGAAACGCACATACGTACCGAAAAACATACAGAGTTTCAAACACAATTATCTACCCTATCTGCAGCCACAAAATAAACTTGTAATCCATATATTGGCTGTACATTCGATTTAGAGACTTTTATTATAAACAAACAAATAATCATTGTGTTCTCCATCCCAGAATGGATTATCAATTTTATTGTAATTGCTAAAATTCAGTAAACACGTGTAATCATGTAAACGCATGAAATCCATTGTATGTATATAATCTTTATTATAGATTTCAATCAAAATAAATGTCGGTTTGTATTTTTTTAGATTCAGACCTTTTAAAATTTCTAATTCGTATCCTTCAACATCTAACGACAATAAATCAATATGTGTTGCACCAACTTTATCTAAAATAGTTTCAAGTGTTGTGCATGGTACATTAACTAATTGTGAAGAACAACAACGTTTTCCTTCTATACTTGACATTAGATTTCCATTAAAATCACCTGCAATAACATCTTCTTTAAAATCGTCAGCCACACATGCATAATTGAAGCAAAGGCTTCTTGGACGATTTGAAACACAACTGTCAAATGCAGTCTTTGACGGTTCTATCAAAACACCAGTCCAATTTCTAAAAAATTCAAAAAATGCAGTATTGCTTTGAGCGATTCCATCATTTGCTCCTAATTCAATATAGAATCCATTTGTTTTATTGAAAATAGCATCTAATTTATAATCAAGCGGAATTCTTTTATTATCAACATGGGAATATGAACGTAATCCGCTGTTAGTATGTGTTAAACATTTGGATGTTAGTTGAATAAGCGATTTGTAATAATTAAATTCTGTTGGATTGACTACATTTTCATCTGGTAATAAATACAGTTTACGATGATCAATCATTATATTTTTTGCAAACCATCTGAGAAGATGTTTATTTTCTAATATTTGTAAATATGCATCTGATATAATATTGGAATTTTGTGTAACTAATATAAATGGATTTTTGAAGAAATGGATTTTAGTTATTAATTCGTGAAGACTATCATCATAACAAAAAATTAGTTTTGGATTATCCCATTCAGATGTCAATGATGTAAAATTCATATATTTGTTGGTTTCTGTCCCAAGATATACGTCACAAAGTTGTTGTATTGTGGTTTGCATTTTAATCTAATATAATCTAATATATAGTTGTTTGTTTTCTTTATATAGCCAAACGAAACATAAAAACTTTTTTTATGTTTTGTTCATTATTATTTATACTGGAATATTTTCTTAATAAATGTTCAGATCCAGTGGTAGAATGTTGATCTTGGTAGTGTAGAAGGATTCAATCTCGGCTTGTGCGCGCATTTCACGTTCCGTCACCAGGTTAATGCTTGCACCCTTACGACCATAACGACCCGATCGACCAATACGGTGAATGTAGTTTTCACGCTGTACGGGCAACTCAAAGTTGATGACCACTGAGATCTGTTGTACATCAATACCACGGGCAATCAGATCCGTGCTGATGAGCACACGGCACTTACCGGAACGGAATTCCTGCATGCGGGACTTACGTTCCGAGACGGACATGTCGCCGTGAATAAAGTCCAGATCAAAGCCCCGACTGCGCATCTGCTCGCCCAGCCATTCAGCCCGTGCGCGTGTATTGACAAAGATGGTGGCTTGTTGAATGCTGAGATGTTCCCAAATATCACAGAGCGTGTCCAGCTTATACTCGTCGCGATCGACCTTGACGTACCACTGCTTAATACCATCTAGCGTCACATCATCGGGATCCAGCAGAATCGTTACAGGATTATTGAGCAGCGACTTAGCCACAACAGTGATTTCAGGAATCATGGTCGCACTGAGCAGTGCAACCTGCGTCTTATCGCTCCAGCCCATACCCAGAATGCAGTGTACCTGTTCGCGGAAACGGGCTTCCAGCATTTGATCTGCTTCATCTAGAACAAGAACACGAATAGTCTTGGGATTCACTGCTTTGCGATGCAGGAGATCATAGAGACGACCCGGTGTAGCCACAAGCAGATGCGGGACGTGAGCTGGACCGATCTTGCTCTGATTCAGGATCGCCAGATCTTCACTAACTGACGTGCCGCCCGTCAGAGTGTGAACACGTAGCCCCATATACTCACCAATGCCTTTAGCCACATCCGTGATCTGATCAGCCAGTTCGCGCGTGGGGCAGAGAACAACCATCTGGACTTCATTCAAACTGGTGTCAATGTTGCTCAGACCGCCAATAATAAATGTGCCCGTCTTTCCCGTACCTGATTGGGCTTGCGCAAGAACATCGCGTCGTTCGCGCATAGGGACGATTGCCATTGTTTGAATCTCACTGGGACGCTCAAAACCGTATGAATAAATGCCACGGAGAAGGTCTTCAGGAAGACTCATTTCATCAAACGTGGTGAACTTCTTGATTTCAGTAGGGGATGCATCTGATGGACCGCCGGCTCCTCCTGACGCTACATCAGATGCAGTGGGTGCACGCTCGGAATCGGACTTGGAAGAAATCATAGTTGCGGAAGACATATTATCTGTATTGGAAAAGAAAGAAATCTTTAAACTTTGTGGAAACAAATCTGTAAAACGTGTGCGGACAGCTTCCCTACATATCAGGATTTTATGGGATTCAATTTTTTCAGCCGCATGCCAAATTAAATTATTCCATTTTTATAGAAACCTGAAATGGAAGCATTTGTGTATGTACTTTTTGGAGCTGTGCTAGCCTTTCTTTTAGTCGCCTTGTTTATGAGACCGCGGTGGTATCGTACTGGCGGATTTCGTCCAGATTTAGGGCTGTATGCACGCCATGGTGGTGGTCCGTACCGTCCTGGTATTTTGTATTAAAAATAATTTTCTTTTTATTAGACAGGGCACGTACCTTCTATAAAAAATCAGGAATGGAATTCACTTCAATTGTAGGTAGCCAACATACAATTGAACCAATAGGGTATAATCAAGTTCGTAAAAAGTTGCGAACTGATGTGCAGACCGCGGTGCGTTCTATTCGCGAACAATTTCTTATACATAGTTTAGCCAGTGATTTCAAAAGCCCGCATATAATTATACCGACACCATTGCGTATTGAATCGTCGAAATCGTATATAATGGACATGGTATATCATTTTATGCCGCTTGATCAGTGTAAATACAAAGATTTTCCAGAATTGTTTGAGGAATTAATACAGTTCAAAAATTACATGTATATATGCGGATACTTTGCAGCCGGATTTACAATATTACATCATCCTGAAAGACCACATCTATATGTACTAGTTGATTTTAGCCAATTTGGAACAATTGATGCCAATTTTGTAATGTTTCCAAAAATTCCACAAAAATATACAATTCTGGAAGCGGAAACATCTTTTGGATTGGTTGGACGTGATATTGTAACACAGTCGTTTAAAAATAAACATGTACAAGCCAAATCGCCGCGCATAGCACCAGATATTCAATTATTTGCGCTAGATTTTCCAGAATTAAAATTAGATATTATGGAAGATATACCCACTGCACCGCAAGCCACAGAAAATACAATAACAATTCAACGTACAGAATCAATGTTTGAAATAAAGGACACAAACATGCCTTGGGATAAAATTGATTCATTTCTATCACATGTACATTCATAAGCATATATATCCAATATGGCAGCTACATTTCCTACACTGTTTGGCGAGTCATCCCATGGAAAACAGAAAATGTGGAGCGTTTCTGTTTCTGAAACACCTGAAAAGCATGGAGTTATTCTTACCACGCACGGATACGTGGATGGTAAGCAAGTTGAAAGTCGGCGACTAGTGACTGAGGGCAAAAATCTTGGCAAGAAAAATGCAACCACGCCATTTACCCAAGCCGTAAGTGAAGCCCAAGCGCTATGGAATAAAAAGAAGGATGGTGGTTATGCTGTAGCTGCAGAAGCCGCTGCTGTGTCTGCGCCAGCACCATCTACAGCAGCTGTAGGAGGTGCTGGTGCAGCTGAGCCGCTACTGGGTGAAATTCCAGCCGAACATAAAACACTTATTCCACTTCCAATGCTGGCTCACGATTACAATAAACGCGGGAAATCCATCGCGTTTCCATGCTACGTACAGCGAAAACTGGATGGTGTGCGGTGCATTGCAATTCCAGAACGCGGGCTGTATTCACGAAATGGAAAACAATTCCCGCATTTGGAACATCTTATTGGCTGCGTCAACCGTCTTGGATCATTTATGGGTTCCATTATTTTGGATGGTGAACTTTATTCGGACGAACTTAGTTTCCAGGAAATTGTTGGAATTGTGAAAAAGGAAACACTGCGTCCAGGTGACGAAGAAAAGATGAAAAAGATTTACTTGTATGTTTATGATTGTATTCAGCTCTCCAGACCTTCAACTCCTTACAAGGAACGACTTGCAGAGCTTCAATCGCGCTTTGACAAATTGGGAGCTGCAAAGATGATTCCCAATCTACGTCTGCTACCCACTGCAGTTTGCGCTAGCGAGGATGAAATGAAGCGTCTGCACGCCGAATATGTAGCCGAAGGATACGAAGGGATTATGCTGCGTGCAATGAATGGCGTTTACAAGATTGGACACCGTAGCACTGAACTTCAAAAATACAAGGAATTCTTTGACGGTGAATATCCGGTAATTGGATTCAAGCAGGGTGATGGTGAAGAAAAGGGTTGCGTTATTTGGCAATGTCGCACACCAGATGGACTGGAATTTTCAGTGCGTCCGCGTGGTACACGTGCGGATCGCATTGAACTGTTTGCGAATGGCGCAGTCTATGTGGGGAAAATGCTGACTGTGCGGTACCAGGAATTGACCACGGATGGCGTTCCACGATTCCCTGTTGGAATTAGTTTTCGAGACTATGAATAGGGAGGAACAATGAATACCTGGAAATCGGAAAGCCTGAATTTTAATTCGGGTGAAAAAGACGTTATGAAAGTCACGTCGTTTATACTGCCTAAACTTCCCGGAATCGAAAAAAATGTGGGAAAAGCATTTAACTTGTATCGTTTTTTGGCTATGCATTTACATACCCCCGCGCATGAATTAGTGAACCAAATCACGGAAAATGGAAAGCCTTTATTTACCGCCGAAAACATTGCAGACATGCAGGCGGTTATTCAAACACATAAAGACACTCCATATTTCAAAAAAATTACAGGTCAACGTGGCGGAGGTGCTCCAATTGCAGGTGCACCAGCTGCAGCCGATCCTACACGCAGCAAATTTTGGGACAAGTTAATTCGTAAAATGAGTCATACAATTGGATCATTTGTTCCAATTGGCGAATTATGTAGAAATTGGGAATTTTACATTTTTTTCTTGTATTCATTGGAACAATTTGAAATGATAGGACCGTTTGTTTCTATGGCGCTTGATTCAGTTACATTGTCGCTGCCTGTAATGTCAGATCTTGCATCGACTGGTGTCGAATCATTGTTTATGTTACTTCCGATTCCATACGCTGCATTAATTGGTGAAATTGCAGGATATATTATCGGAACCTTATTCTTATTATTTGCAATTATGCTCAATATGAATCGTAAACATTTTGGATCTGCATTCAAAGTTTCATTAGAATTGATTCCTATGTTTGGTGATATATTGGCGGAAGCCGCAACAAATCTTGAAGTCGCTATGGAGCGGGCTACGGCAAGCCGCGAACGTATGTTAAAATCATTGAAAACATTAAGTCCGACAGCATATGCAGCTGCAGATTATTATGTGCCGTCTGTCAATATTAAAAGCGGACCAGTGCCGGATATTTTTTCCAGAAATACATATAACACAATTGGCAGTGAATTGGAAAATTATGCAGCGTCGCATCTGCCAATTCCGCCAGAAAAACTGGAAAAAATTAAAAAGGTTTCGTCAAATGTATTAAATATTGTTCCAATTGCGGTTGATACAATCAAATCAATTGCTACAGATGGAGCTGCATCATCTGCCACTTTGCGTGCAGCCGATACTATGAATTCAGCTGTAGGAAATGCAGAATCACGTGCAACTAAAGCAACAAAACTCAAACAAGACGGGGGGCGAAGACAAACACAAAGATGCCGCACTCGAAAACGAAGAGTTTGAATTAAACATATCGTAACTAAATATACATAATAGAAAATGTATCATGTATATTTACTGTATAGTCGTAAAAAGACATATATTGGAATGACTGATAATCCACTTCATAGATTACGACAACACAATCGTGAAATAGTGGGTGGAGCACGTGCAACGGCTGGGCAAACATGGAAACATGTATGTGTGCTTTCTGGATTTCCAACTCGTCGCTCAGCTCTTCAATTTGAATGGATGTGGAAATATTGTGCACGCCGTGAACGTGCACGCACAATAGAAGCAAAAATGGAAACATTTTCCGAAATATGGAAACGCGATTGCTCCTCGTCGACATCTATTCATTTTAGTCAATTTAGCACGCCCTTTTTTTTGTCGTTTTCTAGCGATTGGACTGACAAGTTGAAAAAAATTGAATGCATCCAATCGCTCAGGTTAGATAAGTGTCCCGCGAATTTCCAGATTTCAGATTACGATTCCTTTCAGCTATTTCCGTTTCCAGCAATTTCCAAGATGTCTTCTCCTGTTTCCAACGTTGTTGTCGAGTCGGCGGCTGCGCCTGAGGTGAAGAAGGCACCTCGCAAGCCCAAGACGGCTGCTGCATCTGCAGCGCCTGCGGTTGAAGAGAAGAAGTCCAAGGTGGAGGAGTCCAAGGAGGAGAAGCCCAAGAAGACGGTTCGCAAGGCTAAGGCGGCTGACGACGCAGAGGCAGAGGCAGAGGCTCCTGCTGCAGCCGAGGAGAAGCCTGCAGAGAAGCCCAAGAAGGAGAAGAAGGCTAAGAAGGCGGCTGACGACGCAGAGGCAGAGGCTCCTGCTGCAGCCGAGGAGAAGCCTGCAGAGAAGCCCAAGAAGGAGAAGAAGGCTAAGAAGGCGGCTGAGCCAGCAGCTGAGGCTGAGGAGCCAGTGGTTGCTCTGCCCGGTAGCAGTGCTGCAGGTGCTGGGGCTGGTGCGCCTCTGCTGCATACCGATGCTGTTGTATCTGAGGCTGAGACTACGGATGCAGAGCGTGCACCAAAGGAGAAGAAGCCCCGCAAGCCCCGTGCGAAGAAGACTCCTGCTGCAGCGCCTGCTGCAGCGCCTGCGGCTCTAGCGGAGCTGGACGCAGTGACACTGGACTCCCTGGACATGGCTGGCAAGGTGGCTCTGCTGAAGGATCATGTCCTGACTCTGACGCAGCAGGTGGCTGCTCTGACGGCTCGTCTGGAGAGCGGCGTAGCAACAAGCAGCGACGACGAGAGCACGGGCAAGAAGCAGCGCAAGAAGCGCGAGCCGAAGGAGAAGGCAGTTTGCCCTGCAGCAGCAGCCGGTGTGATCCGCTTCCACACCACGTTGAAGAACGACTACAAGCCGCTGAGCAACTCCTTCAAGGCTGATATCACGATTGATGGTGTGGTTTACCCGACGGTTGAGCACTACTATCAGTGCGCCAAGTTCCTGACGACGGATGCAGAGTACGCAGAGAAGATTCGCAATACTGCGAACGCTGCTCTTGTCAAGAACATGGGTCGCACGAAGAAGGTGGAGACTCGCGCTGATTGGGAGGCTGTGCACCTGGATGTGATGCGCCAAGCCCTGCGTGCCAAGTTCAGCCAGCACGAGGATCTGGCTACTCTGCTGCGCAGCACTGGCGCTTCTCGCCTGGAGGAGGAATCGCCTTCGGATGCGTTCTGGGGTATTGGCGCTGACGGCGCTGGCACTAACCAGCTTGGTCTGCTGCTGGCGGAGATTCGCACGAGCCTGTAAAAAAACCAGAGCCATAAAACCCGACCGAGCCTGTCATAAAAACACTAAAAACACTAAAAACACATAAAAAAACACCTAAAACATTTTATATATAAACATCTGCATATAAATAAAACAGTAGATAATAGTATATGGTTGGAAGAACCATATTTACTTCCAATTTATAATGAATTACATCCAAAATACAAAGATCTAGATATTTTTATTTTAAATAATGTTTCAACTATTAATAATTAGTACACGGTCTTTCAGTCTATACGGTGGAAGCATATGTCCTGACACATATACACATTCAACAATCTTTTTGCGCTGAATTACCATTTTATTTGTCCATAATTTCGGAATTTCATCAACCACACGCTCATGAATTGTTTGAAGTACAAAATCAGGCGAAACAAAAGGCAGTGCTTGAGATTCGTGCATTATTAACACATATTTTACTACAATGTAATTATATCCAGAAATATCTACACTTCTGCTTTTAATTTGAATGGCGTGCTTGCAAAGTTGAGCTTCAAAGGTTTTGATTTTTTCGTGCAATAATGCGCGATCAAAACATGGCGGATCTGGAACAATAATTGATTCCAATTTGGCTCCAGTTGCACTTTTCCAAAACGTTTCTATTGCAGCATCATATGCAGTTTTAGCAACCTGAAATATTTTGTATGATTCATACAATTCTTCTAATTTGTCTTTTTCTTCACTCGACAATGTGTGTGTTTCAGTTGTTATTACGGCTGCATCATCGACCACCGGAAACAGTTTACGATTCTCATCAATGCAGATATTGTTATATTTCAATATACGTATTGGATATGGCTTGTTTGTTTTTTGAATCTGTAAAGAGACAGACGGTTCCATTTTATTTAACCCTGGAAATTAGAAATATGGCTGCTCCCGCAGAAGGTGGTTCTGCAAATGTTCTTACATTTAATGATGCATCTTCTTTTGATAAATTGAAAGATTGCAGAGTAGAAGAATTTCCATCGGGACCCATTGCATTACATCGGTTTAAAAAAGATCCGCCGCCTGAGTTGGTCGACAGTTTTAAACCTAAATTGGCTGAAAAACATGGTATACCAGCCGAATTAGTCAAATATATTCAATACGTACCTGAACTCAAAACAATCGTATTTATGGATGCACCTGTGCCAATACCAACATGTACATTGCCTGAAGGTTCTATCCTACATCGTTTTGACAAAGAAGGAGCGCGTGATCCTTCAAAAGAAGTACCAATATTTTTTGGAAATAAAGCAAGTGTAAGTTTTTATTCTGGAAAAAAATCTCCCGAGGAAATCAATGCAACGCGTAGCTCGTATCGCCTGAAACGACCTGCTCGTCTGCTTCACATGAATGCAGAAGCCCTCAAACGTTTTGCAGAATTGCGTATAACACCTGGAGAAGCTGATTTTTTCGAAGTGTATTATCGTCATGCATTTGTTAAGAATTCAAAAGGCAAAGATATTGAAACACCATTGATTCTTCCTGCTATCCCGTATGGAACAATTGCTGAAATTCGGAATACACCTGAAGGACATATGAAAACATTTAATCGCCGATTTGCAGAAATTGTGTGTGGTTTAGGATTTGATGGATGGGTTGTGAAACCTCTTAATCCAGATAAACATGAAGGAGTAATGCAGATAACAGGTGGAAAACCGCGAATTCAAAAACCAAATGGTGAAGTCATAACAATTGATAAAATAGGATCGCTGACACCAGCCGAAGCAGAAGGTGCACGATTTATTACTCCATTGGATGGTCAAATATCAATAATGCCTCCTGAAATTGTTATCTGTCGTTGGGATGTGTTTATGGATCGTATCAAAGGGGGGCAACGGAAATCCCGACGCCGCGCTAGACATCATCGCCGACGATAGCAGCTGATCGTTTTCCCCAATCATATACCACTTGTTGCATAAAATACTGACCGTTCCAGTAATTCAATAATCCTGCAAGCAAGCCCGCATACCATTGCCCAATTAATAAGTTATTGGCGTTCATATACAGCGCAACAACTGAAAGTGTTGCTTGAGCAACACATCCAGGACTTCGGATCCATACATTCATCCATGTATTGATCCGTTTTTCTTTCTCACGCAACAACCAAAAGTTTCGTGTTAGAAACAACAGGAAATAATCAATTCCACCGGGCAACCCGGTTGTGAAAAACAGGCTGAATCCTAACATTGTACCGGATTGAACTAATCCACCTATAGGCAGTGCAACCCCAATCATTAAAATATGATGTAACCAATCGTCAAACCTGAACTTTTTGTAATAATACAAAATATGGTAAATGTGAAGTGCAGCGCAAATCTGTAATGCAAACAAATTTACAGGTTGTTGAATTGCAACTGGGAAATTGTTTAAGGATGTGACAACTTCATGGTATGTTGAATACACAATTGCGGCGTTATGAAGACTATGAACAGCGTAATAGACACCATCCAATCCCATACGCGTTAATCCAGAATCAAGTGCACAAAAGGCTGCAAGTGCTGATAGAAACGAAAATCCGAAAAACATGTCTGCAAGTTATGTTAAATAAAATACGTTTGTCTTAGACCAGCACATAATAAACAAATAGAATAGGAGTACCCGGTAACTTGTTATGAAGTTGTATATTTTTTTTATATTCGCTGCATTAATTGTTATGTTTTTACTGTATATCAACACACAATCTAAAAAATGGGATATACTCTGGACATGTACCGCGTATTTTGATTATAATCAAGGCGAGCGTTGGATAGAATTTCAAAAAGCAATGGATAGTATTGTACGATTACATTCGCCACAAACACTTGCAAAAATTCAAAAATGGATTGTACTGAATGAATATGATCATAATCCAAAACAGGATTATGGAAAAATTATAGCAGAAAAATATCCATGGATCACATATGTCCAAAAACCGCATGGCAGAAAAGGTATATCCGAATCTGTAAATATATTGTTACAAAACTATGTTCCATACAGCAGATTATGGATACATTGGGAAGAAACATGGGTTGCACGTGCGCCGTTTTTGGATCGTGCAATTGATATAATGAACCAGCGCATGGATATAACACAACTTACATTTACGTACAAAAATGGACGTACCGAATGGTCTGATATCAATCCAGAGCGTTTGACATGTAGGGAAGATTATTGTATTGTCAAACCGCATCCTGATCGTGCTTGGTACGATCACTGGGATGGATCAGCGGAGGGTATGACAGACGAAGTACATGCAAAATGGGCAATTACATGGCCGCTTTACCAATTAATGCCGTCCATTAATCGCAGTGTTTTTTATGCACAATTGCCCTACTTTCATCCAACGCGGAAACATGCAGAATGGCTGTTTGCGCGTGAATGGTTGCGTGCAGGCGGTGTGAAAGCCATTTTTCGTAATGCGCCAGTTTGGCGTCCAACAGAATCGTCGCATGTAAGCACACACGACTAGCCATGGAGGGGCGAAAGCGCAATCCCGCGCCGTTTATATCCATCAATGCGCGATTCGGGTACTTGGTGTGGGCGTACATGATAGGGATCGCAATTTGGCAAAAATAAATTCAAGTAAATAATTTGATTTGTTGATGTTCGAATTGAAAACTTATAGACGGGTGTACCGCCGTTTTCCTAATCTAAGCACGTCTTTCAGACGTGCTTAGATTATGATAACAACGGCAACCCACCAGTGTCCATAACAAGCACACCCTTTTAGGGTGTGCTTAGATATGGCACTTGGCGGTATTCATACGCACATCTTCGCATATTTGTTTCATGG
>VFQS010000806.1_pt1 | contig 31812 bp, 19 predicted proteins | sample 3512361 | NCBI WGS metagenome assembly VFQS01 (sample SAMN10412375, study PRJNA504923) | tailings metagenome | isolation source: Relicate 1 Philex TSF3 active mining | place: Philippines
AATTCAATCTCTCTTTTGTCTTATAAAAACAACCAATGAACATCAACTGCTTATCGTTCAGCGATTGTTTTTGGGTTTGTAAAAAGAGAAAAAAGAGAGATTGAATTTATTTGTTCTTATGTTTTCTTTGAATTCAATCTCTCTTTTGTCTTGTAAAAACAACCAATAAACATCGACGACTTTTCATTCGGCGATTGTTTTTGGGTCTTCAAAATGACATATTATAGAGATTGAATATATTTGTTCTTATGTTTTCTTTGAATTCAATCTCTATAATGTTCCACAGAAACAACCAATGAACATCGATGACTTTCCATTCGGCGATTGTTTTTGGGTTTGTTAAAAGAGAAAAAAGAGAGATTGAATTTATTTGTTCTTATGTTTTCTTTGAATTCAATCTCTATAATGTCTTGTAAAAACAACCAATGAACATCAACTGCTTATCGTTCAGCGATTGTTTTTGGGTTTGTAAAAAGAGAAAAAAGAGAGACTGAATTTATTTGTTCTTATGTTTTTCTTTGAATTCAATCTCTATAATGTCCCATAGAAACAACCAATGAACATCGATGACTTTCCATTCGGCGATTCATTTTGGGTCTTTCAAAAGATAAAAAAGAGAGATTGAATATATTTGTTCTTATGTTTTCTTTGAATTCAATCTCTATAATATATAATGTCTTGTAAGCAGAAAAGACAAAAATTATAGAGATTGAATGAATATTAAAAAAAAAAAGAATAAGTCGACGGACGCATTTTATAAACGTCGATAGGGGAAGGGATGTCTTCTCTCCATAGAGACAACATTGTAATCCACGTCGTGTTCGGTGCACCAATGGATGCAATCCAACAAATTGTCGGACACCATGCCTTCCAACACCTCCAGTTTGGGTTTTTTATCGATGAGAGCCAGGGTCTGTAATATATTCTCTATTTGTTGTTTGCCGATGATTCCATTGCCATTCTCCAAACACAACAAGAAATGTTTGGGCACATCTATGGTCAAAAAACGTCGAATGGCAGACGAGGAATTGTGATTATTGGTAACTAGATGTGGCAGAAACGCCGAGCAATCCTCGAAACGAAATCCCCGACAGACTGCATATTTCTCCGAGTTGCCCAAACGACTTGTCCGAATTTTGGCGATGGAGACGTCGTCATAAAACATGGTCAAAATATAGAGTAAATCGATGGTGGGGGTATGGAAACAGTCGAATATTTTCAAGACGAAATGCCCACCTTTTCTTTGCATGGCCAAAGCAAATCGGATTTGGGCCCAAAGGAGAGATACAATCGACAATTCTTGGCCATTGAAATTGTGTGTGAAATCGAATCCGCCGTCCGCCGTGATGAAATCCATGGAAGAAGCAAATCTCTCCACACAATAATCGAAATTCGCCGGCGACAGCAAATCGCCCGTTCCGTCGGCCCCATAGACCAATTCCACTTCGGGATACATTTGCAAGAAGGAACCACTCTTCTTCCAACCGGGGGCGGAATGGTGGCCGTCACTGACTCCCGCTCCACTCCCTGGATGGGAGTGGCAGTCCGTCAACAACGTCATGCCATACAATCGTATATTGGAGAGGGGAGTTGTATTTGTTTGTGTATTGTCTTCATTGTATGCATTGCATTCATTGTCTTCATTGCATTCATTGTCTTCATTGCATTCATTGTGGCCAGAAAGCGGGGATGAAGAATCTCTTTCTTCTTCCCCTCCATTTTCTTGTTCTTCTTCGTTGTCTTCGTTTTTGTCGTCTTCATCTTCAGAAGATGATGACGAATCCGATGAAAAATATTCAGCAAATTTATTCTTATTCTTCTGGTTATTGTTATTGTTTTGGTTTCGGTTCGTCGGATTTCGTTGTCGATACCCCTTTCCCTTCTTTGAAAGGGTAGAGGCAGCGGCGTCGTCGAGAAGCGAAGCGGAAAGAGGATTTGACAAACGAGCACCCAAACGAGCATGACAAACGGCTTCCATGAAGCCCCCCGGACCTTCGGCCAAGTGAAACGTTTGCAAAGCATCTTGCGACGCATCTTGCGACGCATCTTGCGACGCATCTTGCGACGGAGACAACAAATCAAATGTCTTGATCAATTCCAACATTTTAAAATAAGATCGCGACAACGGATGATGTTTGGCAATGGCATATTTTTTGTTGGGCAAGGGAGAATGAATGTATTCGTAGGGGTTGGTGTATTTTTTATAGGTGTCCCAATGCTGATCTCTCGATGAGATTTGGTCCTTGATGGCCATTAAATAATCACTCAAACTCTGTGAAATGAATGTCTTTTGACATTCTGGAGGATGAGGATGATTGTCTGCGTCAACATTCTCATCGTATTGCACTTCGATAAAACGAAACAATGCCGGATCGGTTTTGGGCAAAGAGAAAATAGTTGTCATTTTTTGTTTTGTTTTTGTTTTGTTTTTGTTTTGTTTTTATAAAAAAATAATTAACAAAAATCGCACTTTTTACACAAAAAAAAAGAAAGAATGCAAAAACAAAAACGAAATAAAAAAAAGCAAGGTGCGCATAACGTACAATGTATGTATGAGGTTTATATTGTTATTTTCAACAAATAATCTCCAAATCAGCTAATTTCCAATATTCAAAGCCCCCATTGGGAATGGGACGACGGACAATAAAAGGAATTTTCTTTTCTTCCAATTCGGCACACGCAATCAAATACCCATCGATGGAACCCGACGGCAAGTACAGAAAAGGTTTCGCCCCCGCGTTGATTTGTTTGGCGCGTTCCCCCAAAATACGTGCCTTTTCATATTTGGTTAAAAAGGGCAAGGTTCGATGCAACGGATCATCGATGAGTCCATTGGCATTTCGAACGATTTTGGTGAATGCCAACACTTCGGCGTGATTGTGATGCACCAACTCGGGGTGAAATCCGTGTGTCACTTGTTTTTGTGTGTCAATGTCGAATTTCTGCAAATAATCTTCGTCGATGATTTCTTCGTCGGAAGAACTCTCTTCTTCCATCGCTCGACTTGGACGGCGGCGACGACGACGGCGAAGTACTCCGTCTTCATCCACCTCGTCCTCTTCACTGTCATCCATATAATCACTGTCCTCATCGTCTCCCTCCTCCCGATGAAATAAAAGATCGCGATTATCGATTATGCCATTTGCGTTGCTATTCTTGTCCTGGTTCTTTTTACTACTTTTGCTATTTTTCTTCTTTTTACTATTTTTGCTTTTTTTATTGGATTTGGACAATTTCTTTTTTTTGCTTCCGCCACCTTCTTGGTCGTCTTCGTCTTCGTCTTCGTCCTCCGACGACGAAGAAGATGATGACAAAAATGGATCTTCATCTTCTTGAAATTCATCCTCTTCCTCCTCTTCTTCCTCATCCGACGAATCATCATCCTCTTCTTCCTCTTCCTCTTCGTCATCTTCTTCGCGACGTTTCATATCATCATCCTCTTCTTCGTCCCCATCCTCTTCTTCCACGTTCTTCTCCTTTCCATAGGATGATTTCTTTTTTTTCATGTTTTTGGGGGGATGGGTTCCACTAATAAATTCCTCCTCCTCCTCCTCGTCGTCGTCGTCATCATCATCGTCGACCTCGTCATCCACTTCCTGTTCTTCTTCATTTTCTTCTTCTTTTAAGTTGTCATCTTCTTCTCGAAAGGATGTATTTTTCTTTTTCTTTTCGTTGATTCCGGTGTCCATTGGTTTGGTTTGGTTTGGATTGGATTGGATTAGTTTGATTTATTCTCAAAAAAAAAGTATCTGTCAATCAAATAAATATAATTAAATTATGATTACAAAATAAATATTTATTATTTTTTTTTTGTTTTATTTATTTCATTTTTTTTTAATAATACAAACAGACAACAAAATAAAACAAAAAAATACAATACAATTCAAAACAAAACAAAACAAAAAGAGAGAATCCAAACATAATATATATATATGATCTTCATGCTTTATCATCTGTTTTCCAAACTGTATCACATGTAGAACAAATGTACAAATATTTCATGTTGTCATCATCGTATCGCATGTATATAATTTCATTGTTGTAGTTGTGGTTGTCAGAGGCGTCTTTGTCTTTGTCCTTGTCAAATGCAGTAGAAGTGGACGTAGACGTGGATGGATGATTGGTAGGACATTCTGCGCTAGGACATTTCATGTTATAAATTCGGGGTAGTGTTGGATCTAATTTGGTGTATGCATTGATGATGTGATGATACGGTTGTTCGGTTTTCTTGTAGTTGGTGGAGAGAACCATGGATCCCATGGCGGCTTGGACGGTGGTTTGTTCGTCTTCATAATGACAATGACGACAGTAATAGGCCAACGAATCTCCCGATTCTTTGCCACCATAAATCCTTAAATACAACATGTTGCGGCATTGATTACAAAATAACATTTTATTTTGTTTTGTTTTGTTTTGTTGGTTTGGTTTTGTTTTGTTTGGTGAATGAATAATCAAAGAAATGAATAAAAAACAAAAAGAAATAAATAATGTCCTGTTCTAATAAATTTAAATTTAAATTTGTTTTTGTTTAAAAAATGTAGATTTATTTTTTAAAAAGTTCGGGTGAGAGAAAGAAGCCTTCTTTCGCTCTCTTCAAAGGCGGATTGCCAAGTAAGTCCTCGACCCATAGGGGAGAGGACTTGACACTCTTCCAAAAAAAAACAAGCTCCCCAACATTTTTTTCTATAGATACAGAGTGGTAAAAAGGACTGTGCCGATCATTATCTTATTCTTTTTTGTTGTGTGACATGTGCAAGTAAAATACACAAAAAATTATTTTGTTTTGTTGTTTTTTTTTTGAATATTTTTCCAAACCCGTTAAAAAAAATATATAAACAGGTAAATTTATAATTCCTTTAAAAACAAAAACATCAATCGAATTATTTCCAAGAATTTGATTTGTTTTTTTAATACAGGACAGGACAGGAGAATATAAATGTCATCTACACAAGGACCCGACAATAATAATGATGGTGTGGTCAGTGGTGGTGGTGTATTGATTAAAACAAACAAACGTGTCGTGATCCGTCGACCCAAAGAGAAAGAGAAAAACAAAGACGGCTCATCGAAAGCAAAACGGGCGCGAACCATTGCACCCATTCCGGAAGAGTTATTACCGGGCGAGTCTGTGCCGGAGGAACACGTGGCGAATAGCAATAGCAATAGCAACAGTATGAACGATATAAATAGCAATAGCAATAGCAATAGCAATAGCAGTAGCAATAGCAGTAGCAATAGCAATAGCAATAGCAATAGCAACAGTATGCCTGCACCTATCTCTTTACGGGAACAAGAAGAACAAGAAGACATGGTAGAACCGATCCGATTTGCGATGGATTTGGACATTGATTCCTTTATGGAATTATATCGTGTAAAAACAAGAACAGAACACCCATCCCCCCATCGTGGACAAATCACCAACACTCGTATTCGGGGTGGATCTTATATTATTCCAGAGAATGAATACACGCGATTTTTGGACATTTATTATCGGGATGTCGTGAAACACATGGGAAAAACGGATTCCCTCACCGAAACCCAATTGACGGATGATGGGCCGTGTTTAGTCGATTTGGATTTCCGTTTGCCCTTGGAAGTCACCGAACGATTGTATGACCGCGGCGACATTGACGATTTGATTGCCATTTATATGGCGGAATTGAAACGCATGTATCAATTCGATAAGGATTCGGTGTTTTCGATCTATGTGATGGAGAAACCGACTGTGAATCGCGTTCCCGATAAAAACGTGACGAAAGACGGATTGCATTTGATCATCGGTATCAAAATGGAACGTCGCGCCCAAATCATTTTGCGAAGAAGAGTGGTGGAACAAGTGGCCGAATTATGGGGCAACGAGCCAGCGTTTCCCATCCAAAATACGTGGTGCGACGTCTTCGACGAAAGTATCACCTTGGCCCGCGCCAATTGGCAAATGTATGGATCGTGCAAACCGGGTGGGATGGCCTACCAATTGACGTATGTATATGAGATTCATTATTCGGCGACGATGCGCGATTTGGTGGTCGATGTCCGCAATATGGTGGAAGAACAAAAGGAAGATCCATCGTATTTGGTGGTCACGCGGGACATGTTTTCTGCCTTGTCTGCCCGCAATACGAACAATCCCGCGTTTTTCATGCGCAATTCGTTCATATCGGAACTCATGGAGGAACCGGAATTTCGTCGTGGTCCCGCCGAACGGGATCTGGTGGAATCAGCGTCGCCAAGACCATCCTCGATGTTTGTGGAAGTGACCGAACGAGAAGCGGAAGCCGAAGAAGAAGAAGGAGCACAAGAAAAACATCCTTCCATCGTGAGCAATCGATATTTGCTGTCGATCACCACGTCGGAAGAATTGGTTGAATCGGTCACTTGGTTTTTGGAGGAGGCGTGCTCCGAACCACGTCATTACATATGGGCCCAAGTCTACAATTGTTTGATGGTCTTGCCCGAAACATATTATGGTCCCGGATCATACGACAAATGGATGCGTGTGGGGTGGGCCCTGCGCAACATGAGTGATCGTCTGTTGATCATATGGATTGCCTTTAGCACACGATCGCCGGAGTTTCATCTCGGCCAAATCCACGATTTGTACTACCGATGGCAGCATTTTCGGCAGGGAGACGATCCCGATGGATTGTCGCATCGTTCCATCATGTATTGGTGTCGCACGGAAGTGCCCGAGGAATACGCAAAATTGCAAATGGAATTCGCCAAGAATATTGCCGAGCGAAGATTGGGGAAAGTGGAAGATGCCGACGACTTGAAAGTCGATCGTCGGGGCTGTACCGACAATGAAATCGCCGAAGTGTTGTTTTTGCTGTTTGGAGATGTCTATGTGTGTACCTCGGTGTCCGCCAACGAATGGTATCGTTTCGATGAACCGCGGTGGCGCAAATGCGATGCGGGCTATCATTTGCGTATGGAAATTAGTGGAACCTTGTACCAATTGTACAAAAAGAAAATGTTCGAATATGCTAACGAGAAATCGACGTTGCATGAAACGGAAGATGCCTATCGAATCAAAAAATTGGAAAAAATGATTGAGAAAATGTGTTATATAATGACCCGGTTGAAACAATCGAATGACAAAAAGAACATCATGACGGAGGCCAAGGAATTTTTCATGGACAAAACCGACATGTTCATCAAGAAGTTGGATGCGAATCCCTATTTGTTGTGTTTCCGGAATGGCGTCTTCGACTTCAAATCGAAAACCTTCCGCAAGGGCATGCCCGACGATTTCTTGACCAAATGTACCAACACGGATTACCAACCCTTGGATGTCGTGCGTGATGGCCCCATCATGGCCGACATTCGCAAATTCATGCACGAATTGTTCCCCGATCGCGACGTCCACGATTATGCTTGGGAGTATCTCGCCTCCATTTTGATTGGTTTGTTGCCCGACCAAACGTGGAACATGTTCATTGGCGACGGTCAAAACGGCAAATCCCTGTTGATGACAATTATGGGCAATGTCTTGGGCGATTATAAGGTCACCATTGCCACGAATTTACTCACCGACAATCGCACCAAAATTGGAGGCACCGCCACCGAATTGTTGATGTTGAAAGCCGTTCGGTTGGCCATCATGCAAGAACCCAAACCCGACGAAGAAGTCAACGAAGGCATCATGAAACAGCTCACCAGTGGCATGGACACCATTGAAGCCCGTGGTTTGTACAAAGCCGAAATGGATATCTTCAAACCCCAATTCAAATTGGTGTTGTGTTCCAATTATTTCATGAAGATCAAAAGCAATGACCACGGCACGTGGCGTCGTATTCGTGTGGTGCCTTTCAAATCCTTGTTCACGGAGAATCCCGTCGCCAACGATCCCGAAAAACCCTACCAATTCAAAGTCGATTACACTTTGGAAGAACGCTGCAAGGAGTGGACGCAAATCTTCACGGCCATGTTGGTGGAGATTACTTGCGAGAAACAAGGCAAGACGTCGGTGTGTCCGTCGGTCCTTGCGGCGAGCAATGCCTACCGCGAAAACCAAGATTTCATCGCCGAATTCGTCTCGGATCGTTTGTTGGTCGATCCCTTGGGTACCATTCGAAAACCCGATTTGATGCGCGAATTCTCGGGATGGTACGAATCCACCTATGGACGCAGCAAATCGCCCAACATCAAAGATGTACAAGCCTATTTGAATAAGAAATTCCGATGGTGTAATGTCACCAAAATGTGGACGGGGGTTCGGATCGCCGAATCGTATGGTTCGTTGGATCCATCCATGGCACAATCGTTTGTTGCGCCTGCTCCTTCAAATGTACCACCTGTTTCTGCGCCCAGTACATAAACACATGTTTTTGTTTTTCATTTTTTTTATTTTGTATTTTCATTTTGTATTTATTATTTTTTTTTTCATCATTTGTAATATAATTTTTGTAATTAAAATCCAAAAATCAAAAAATCAAAAAAAAAAAAAAATAATAACATTACGTCAAACTAACCGAACCATTATAATTGGGGATGGCATTGCCCACACTATATAAATCGGATCCTGTGACAATACGATCGAAATCCGACACATACACACGATTATAGACAAACGACAATAAGTATTGTACACCGGCATACAAATAATGTTCCACTGTGTAAATGGTGAAAGGAAACAACACAAATCCCACTAATACCGCGCCATCTATCCATTTGTTGCGACCCGCCGCCATTCCGCGCGCATATTGCATACCAACGGACACGACAATCCCCACAATCACGATCCAATACACCCAAAACAAAATGCCCGCATATCGCCGAACAATCAAAATGGAATCATTAACATATTGGGCTTTGCGAATGTACACATCGGTTTGTGCACTCAAATCTTCTTGGCTTGCATAAATTATATCATTTTGTTTTCTGATGGCATCCACAAGAGGTGATGACATGTTTTTTTTTTTAAAAAAAAAATTGTTTTTTAATTTATTTTTTTTTTAATTCAAAAAAATGAAATAAAATTTTTATTTTTTTACAGAAGTCGCGATATTTTGTTTTACAGCAGCAACCATAGGATTATTTTGTATTTGACTCAATGGACGGTTGGTATACAAATAATACAATCCGACGCCCACGCCAATCAATAAATTCACCATATAGATCACTTCCCGATTATACATGGTTAACATATTTTCATATTGTGTTTTTGCCGTGGATTGTTTTTCCGCATTTTTTTGTAATTTATACGAAATTGTGGAATTTGCTATACATGCATTTCGCATGTCGTTATCCGTGGAATCGGAATCACATATGTTTGGATCATTTTGAAAACGGTCGTTATAATTTATAAAACTGGGTTGGTTCATTTTTTTGAAACAGAATAATTAAAAAAAAAACACACACACACAAAATAAAATAAAATAAAATAAAATGAAATAAAATGAAATAAAATGAAAATGTTGTAAATATTGTTCTTTTTTTTTTCTATTATACACATACACGATAAAACATGGACTCGGATGCGGTGGGACTCGAACGTTTGATTTCACACACTTGGCCCGGACGCATACAGATGGCTAAAGCGACAGGATCAAATCGCGAGATTTCGGGCAATTGTTTGCGAGCATCGTGTACATTGTATTTGCGCAACACGTCTCTCGTTTCTTCGGTCGATAAAATGCGCGTGGGTGGCACATATTGATGTTCCAGAACATTGTACTGTAAGCGGGCTAAATTATGGACAACGACAAAATAACCCTGGGAATCATACAAATACTTGACCAACGCCGTCATGGGTTCGTTGGGTTCGCCGTCCATTATCAAAATCAAGGTATCGTCGCGGGTCAACATCATCGACTGCAAAAACAAATCATCGACGATTTCGCGGAAAATCTTGGGACTGGCTTGTTTCACCGTCGTTTTCTTGCCACACAAATACTTGACGTAGACTTTTCGGGCATCCACCGTCGATTCCAACAACATGTCCAGTTGATCGTTTTGGACCATGGCATCCACTTCGTTGATACTGAATCCCATGTGTTGTTCCACATTGTACATTTGATTTTGTAGAAAAGAGAGAATCGTTTTTCTCGAATTATAAATCGACAATATACGGTTGGTGGTCGATGACATGTTTGTTTTGTATTTGTCTTTTGCAAGATGAATTAAAAAATATTTAAAATATGATTTCAAGTGGAAGTTTTAAATATTTGTTTTTTTAATTTATTTTTGTTATTCTTCTTTCGTCCATCTCCTTTTTTTTTTCAAATGTTCACCAAATAAGGAGTAGGCTGGGGTTGGGCTGGCGGTTTGGATTGAAACATAGGATTCCTGTTGTCCATCATGGAATGGGGTGGCGCTGGCATATATGGATTGGTTTGACCCACATAATTGGAATACATGGGTTGTTGTTGATGTTGTTGAGATGGCGGTGGTTGGGACGAACCATATGTGGACATTCCATACATGGGAACAATTGGTTGTTGTTGTTGTTGAGAGAATCCAGGACCTGAAGAAGAAGAAGAAGAAGAAGAAGGCATCATGGACGGTGGTGCTTGTTGTTGTGGATGTGGGGGAGGCAACATATGGTTGGCATTGATGCCAGCCAACGGACCATTTTGTTGGAGAGGAGCAATTTCCATATTGCGACGTTGTTCTAAAGATTCCATATTGATGTCGCCTTCTTTCAACCGATCGGTTTTGTAATTGTCGGGCAAGGCTTCGATGTGTTGTCCCCCCGTTTCGTGGGTCGCCGGCACATAATTCAAAAGTTGGCGCATAGGTCCCTTGCCTTTGGCACCCAATTCTTCGGGCGTCATATTGTAATACGTGAATTGTTCCGACATGTTCTGTCCCGATCCCAACAAAAATCCACTGGGTTCGCCATTGTTGCGCGTGACTTCGTTGGTGATTTTATTGACCATCGACTCCAAATACGTGTAGATGTCATTGCCAATCAACACACGATAACTTTGTTTGGGCAACATCAAACTCGGCACATTATGAATGTTGGGTGGCAACGATACTTTGGTGCCCCTGTCCAATATCAAGAGAATTTGACCGGTGGAGGGATCTCGCATTCGACGATCAATCGACAAAAAATTGAACTTATTCGTGATGCCATTCCTAGCTAAATATTCCAACAAACGTTGGCAATGGGGGCAATTGGTACTGTAATACAAGACATCCTCCATTATTTTTGTGTGTGTGTGTTTTATAACGTTTTGTAGTTTTGTGTTTTATTAAAAAAAAAAAAAGAAAAAGAAAAAAAAAGACAGAGGAGGCAAGCAAAAAAAAAAAATACAACAGTAGTTACATAATCCATTTCTTTCACAAATCAAAAAAGAAACACGCGCATACATACATTTTGTTTTTGGGTTTGTTTTCTTTTGGTCTTCTTGTCTATTGGTCTTTTTTTGTCTACCACGCCTTTTCAATTTTATCGAAGAATTCGTCATCATCGTCACGATCCCCGTCGCCAATATCCTTCAAAATGGAACACAAACGATCCGGATGATATTTCGCTTGAACTTTGGGAAGACGCACGCGTTCGTATAACCATCGTTTGAAATGATTCTTGTACTTGAAACACATGATTTTGAAGCGATATTCTTGGATAAATTTCTCTCGAATACCAACATAATGATCACGGAGTAAGACATAAAAATTCAAATAAGTCATATTATTGGCCATCATTCCGTGTGTATCGGGTCGAAATAAGAAAAATAAATCATAATCACACACAAAAAATCTCGGATCGACGGGACTCCTCAAATTATTTCGTTGAATGTAATCCATCAATAATCTTTTCATGTCTGAAAAACACACAATCTGCAATCGTTTTAACCCGAAGAAATCGGCAAATTCATTGGATACCACATACAAACGTTGATCCGGGTGAACCTTTTTTTGGGAGGATTCAAATTCAAAACCAGCATATTTCTTTCTTGTATGATCCATTCCTGAAAAAAATAAAATAAAATTATGATTCTTATGAAAAAGAAAAGGAATACAAAATATGCGGATTCATTACTCCCGAGGAATCTCTCTCATAAATTTTCCCCGTCTTTACTTTTTCCCATGCAACTATGAAATCGGTAGAATTATAAAAAGTGTTACACATGGGCAACAAATATACATTTTTTAAACGCACGGTAGAACTGGTGGCATCCCACAAAATACCATCATACGAATGTCCATTTTTTAAATGCAACACAATGCGGTGCCGCATGACATACGAATAAATTTTGTTTTTGATGGATGCCGACAATGACACTTGGCAGAGTTCCGACGGTTGGCAAGTCACGATACTGTTGTTATTGTGTGACATCATTCTCTTCTCTTTTTCGTCTTGTGAATTTGCAAATCGCTGTCGGAATATTTTCGAAATGTGTTTTCTTGTTTATATTTATTTTTTTTTCTGATCAAAACAACTGACTCTAAACAAAAAATAAAAATAATAACTTTGTTTTCAAAAATCTTACTTACTTACAAAGTACGTCCGCACATTGTAAACAACATGCGATTCTCCAAATACGACAACAAGTATCCGAAACTGAGGAGAATGGACACAAAGTAGAATTCCATGCTATGTTTCTGCTTAATGCCCGTATACAAAATGCCCAAAATAATGAGAACGAATATAAAGAGTTTAACGCCCGCTAAAATTTCAAAATACAAACAGAATTCCGATCCAAGGGGACCAAATAAATCGTTGGTGTCAAGCATTTTTTTTGTTTTATTGTGAATGAAACGTGAAAATGAAAAAGAGAAAAGTAATTATATTATAATGAATAAAAAAATTTTAATATGATAAAATGGAATAGAATAGAATATAAAACAAAAAAAAAAAAGAATTACATATGAAAAATATAACTTTTAATAGCACGAAGTAAAGTCTCATTACCAAAGACACGATTTTGGGCGACGGATCCCCTTGCCACAATGTCCTTATCCAGGTCTTTCCAAAACTGAATGTATCTTCTCGTGCCAGGGATGCCATGTTTGCGCATATAATGGCAAATGAGGCGGCGGATGGCGTATAAACCCACTTCGCGCTTCGCCACTGTTTCTGCATATTTCCGGTCTTCATTCGCACGCATATACTCACTGATTTCAAGCCACGCATCGCGATTCCACAGATACACTTGCTCGGTTTTCTTGCCAAACGGCATAAACTCCCCGGGACCGAAATACTCGAGACGAGTGTGCTGTTGGTAGTCTATATGCAAACTAAAATGCGGGTGACCACACAAATGAATCAAACGGGGGCGCGATGCTCCATACATGGGATGTCTTTCCAATATGCGATTGATTTTCTCACGCATCTCGGCACTTACCATGGCAACCGTCTGCTTTCTTTTTCTTCCCCTTCTCATCGTGGTGTCCATACTCATTTTTTCTGAATGATTGGGTTCTTTAAATAGTTTTTTGATGAATGAAATAAAATTGATTTAATTTGGATTTGAATTAAATTATGATTTGATGAAAAGAACTTAAAGGAATGAAACATCCGTTTTTATTTTTTCCCCTCCCAAAAAAATAAAATGAGGAGATGAGTCCTCGCATCGAAACTTCGATGGAAGAAAAGAAGAAAAGAAGGAAACAAACAGAAAATAAAAATAAAAACACACATAAATACCAAAAACTAAAAATCTGCTCAATAGCAAGTAAGCAAACAAACAAATTTCAAATAAACAAAAATTTGAAAAAAAAAAGTCAAACCAAACAAAATCGAATCAAAAAAAAAAAAATCATCGAGAACCTAACCGAATCCATCCATGGACGAATCCACATTATGGAATATTGTGGAAGCCCCCTTCAAAGAGAAAACCTTCCGATTGGCAGCACATCATTTGGATTCGTATAATGATTTTTTCGCCCATGACTTGCCAACCATGTTGCTCCATCAAAATGAAAATCCATTGACTTTGCAAACCCAATTCGACTACGACATCCAAGACTTCAAATATCAATGTCGTTTGTATGTGGGCGGCAAAAACGGTCAACACTTGGAATATGGCAATCCTGTCATTTATGATGCCGATCGTGTGCATCATATGTTCCCCAATGAAGCACGATTGCGCGATATGACCTATGCCATGCCAGTACATTATGACATCGAAGTCGAATTCATTGACTATTGGAAAGATGGCGAAGAAATCCCTCTGAATATTTCCCCCCTCTTTTATGAGATGATGTCCAAGTCATTGACATCGTCTTTAGATGGACAAAATATAACAATTTCCGAAGAAGATTTGCAGCAACAACGATTGTTGGAATATTATCAATTTCACAAAGAATTGACACTGAGCGGAGGGAAAAAGAAAAGCGATACAGAGGAAGAGAAAGGAAAAGAAAAAGAAAAGCAAAAGGGAGAAGAAGAAGAAGACACCGATGTAGAAGAGGACGAGGACGAGGAAGACAACGACAAAAACCCATCACGACGTAACAACAAAAAACAACGAACCAAAAAGGAAGATCCCATTCATGCGAGTCAATTGTTGCCTCCCATCTCGGAAAAATCCACCGCAGATTTTAGTGAACTTTTGAAAGAAGCCTTGGCACAATCACTCGAGGATGTCACCGATCCTGTCAAAATGAAACGCCAACGTCGCACAATTTGGTTGCGCCATTTGTTTTTGGGATATTTCCCCGTCATGGTGCAATCCCAGCATTGTATTCTCTATGGCATGTCCCAAGGAATGCGCGCCGAAGTGGGGGAAAATCGCCATGATCCCGGTGGATATTTCATTATTGATGGCAAAGAGAGGGTATGTCTCTCCCAATGGCAACGTGCTCCCAATACCATTTTTCTAGCACGCGAGGATCAAAATGAAAATGACATTGCCAATAATGAAAACGAAGAAGAAGAAGAAGAAGAAGAAGAAAAAGAAGAAGAAGAACAAAAAGAAACAAAAAGAGAAACAAAAAGAGAAACAAAAGGGAACAAAAATCAAATCTTTATTGCTGAAATCGATTCGGTGTCAGAAAATGTCTTCCGTCATCCAAGTACGCTATCACTCCAATGGCATCCCGAACATTGTCCTCAGATCATGGTTCGTATTTCTTATGGACACCATCCGTATAATTCACAAGAACAACAACTACAACCACCACAACAACCACTATCTATTCCCCTCTTCGTCCTATTCCGCGCATTGGGAATCCTCTCCGACTATGAAATTATAGAAATGTGTGTGTATGATATGCAAAACCCAGCCTTTTCCCTAAATGAATTCATTGCCTCGGTCGAGGATGCCGGACCCATCTTGGATCAATCTACGGCGCTTTACTACATTCAAGAACAACTGGTCGGTGCAGGGGTGGAAGACAACGACATAACCAATTTCCTAAATGATTGGGTATTGCCTCATGTGGGTTCCAACAATCATCGGGAGAAGGCATTTTTCTTGGGACACATGGTCCACAAATTGTTGTTTGATGCGTCCATGCACAAAGGCCACAAGGACAAAGTCCACGACGACGACGACAAAGGCAACCAACGACAACCCAATGGTCAAATGCATTTGGCAAACAAACGGTTCCAATCCTTTGGATCACTCTTTAAAAACGTGGTCGCCGATGCCTTGGTTCAACAATTCCAATATGTGCGAAAGACCTTCGAACAATACATGAACGTCGAAGGCTCCGAATACATGGTTCGACTGGATAATTTGATTTTGGATAAATATCTCTCCGTTTTCAATCATTATTTGGTCGATCAAAAGATTGCTAAATATTTCAACAACAAAAGATCGTCGTCGTCGTCTTCGGAAAATGGCAACCACGATGGTTGGTGTGCTTGTTCTGTTTTGTTAGATCGTTCGTCCCACGTTGCTACCATCCAACAACTGCGGCTTTGCCAAATTAAAGAAAACAACGATCATATATGTCATGCCTCTCATTATGGATATTTGGATCCTATCGACAATAGCCTGGCGTTGCATGCCGTCGTTTCCCGCGGATATCCCCGCCAATACCTCCACGATTGGTTACACACCCATTGTTTTGCTTGGTTGACGCCCGTAACCCATATAGTGGTGCCCTTTGAGGCCGCCTCTCAAATTCGTATTTTCCTGAATGGATACTGGGCGTTCCTCACAGCACAACCCTTGAAAATCATGCATTTGTTGTTGGTACACCGCCGCAACGGATTGTTGCCCATTTGTACGGGAATCGCCTTCTCGATTCACGAACGATCGATTTATTTGTCGACGGACGGGGGGCGTCTGTGTCGTCCCGTTTTTTATGTGGACAAAGAAGAAGACATTGAAGAGACGAGAGTGAAAATCCAAGGGGTATTGTCCTTTGAGAGAACGAGTCGATGGCAAAGACACTCCCTGGAAGGGAATCACACCACCACAAAAAAACAAAAAGGGACAGCGTTGAGTTCTTGGACACAAATGGTGACAGGATTTCACGAAAGACAACCGGATGTTCCGATTCGCGACGTGTTTAGTCCTTTTTTGGTTGATTGGACGCGTCCATGGAAGGATCATTTCATTCGGGAAGGCAAAGATGATGATGATGATGTACAGGACACCACAAAGACATTGGAACCCCACTTGTATCACGAATTCAACAAACACAAAGGCATCATCGAATACGTGGATGCACAAACCTCGGAACAATCTCTCTTTTGCATGAATTTGGTGGATTGGGAGGCCCAACCCCGACGTCAAGCCCTGTTCACCCACATGGAAATCCATCCATCGGTGCTCTTTGGATTTGCCGGAAGTCATTTGGTGTTTCCCGAACACAATCCCTTTGAGGCCAATCGCCAGGGGTATCTCGCCTTGTCGGACGCCATCGAAGGTCCTCTCACATGGACACCTCGTTTGCAGCAGCAACACCAACAATCAAAACAAACCCTATTGCATCAGGCCCAACGTCCCTTGATTCGCAGCCGGGTTTCGACTTATTTCCCCACACTCACCGGAGAAAACGTCATGGTGGCCGTCATGTCGTGGCCAGGAAATGATTCGCTTGTTTTCAATCAAGGATCCGTCGAACGTGGATTGTTTCATGCGACCATCTTTGAAACCTTATTCCAACAAGATCATGATTCTAGTCATGACAATGGTGGGTTTCAAAACAATGCCAAAAATAATGATACAATTACAAGTCCTCGACCCATAGGGGAGAGGCAGTCCGTGACGGTGTCTGTGACAGTAAGCGAACGAGGACAAGGTCAAGGACAAGGTCAAGGACAAGGTCAAGGACTTAGAAAAACACAATATCGACGACTGTGTGTGCCCATGTATGGCGATCATTTTGCCTCTCGTTTCGGCGAAAAAAATGCATTGGGTTCCTTGGTTCCCGAAATCGATATGCCTTTTACGGCGGCCGGCGTTCGTCCCGATTTGATTGTGGCTCCCACCGCCATGCACATTGTGGGGGCCCTCATGGAAAGTTTGACGGGGAAAGTCGCTTTGCAATATGGGGCGGCCATCGATGGGTCAGCTTTCTCCGTGTCGCATGGGGGTGCCGCCTATGGGAAAATTCTCGAGAAAACAGGCTTGCATTCCAGTGGAAATGAGATTTTGTATGACGGCGCCACCGGCAAACAAATCGAAGCGGAAATTTTCATGGGACCTCGGTATTACATGCGCACGGATTGCATCGAAGACACGTTCGCTGTTCGTAGTCGGGGTCCGCGTGATATCGTTACTCGCCAACCCACCACCACGTCGTCTGGTGGTGGAGCCGTGTCTTTTTTCGACGAAAGCGACGTCCAAACCGCATTGGCCCACGGCTTGACGCATTTCACACAGGAATCGTTGATGGAGAGAAGTGATTCGTATCGCATGATGGTTTCAAATACGTCGGGATTCATACAACAACATCATCCCCTGTCTTCTTCTTCTTCTTCTAATCGTGGTTATTCAAAGAGCAGTTTGGTTGCCGTACCCTATGCATTGAAAACCTTGATCCAAGAATTGCAAGCCATGAATATTCACATGCGTGTCATCACTGAAGATAATATTCGTCAATTGGAGAGTTTGATGGATTCCCAAAATGCGTCGATTTTATTGGGCAACGGCAACGGCAACGGCAACAACAACAACAACAACAACAACAACAACAAAAATATCATGACACCCGAAGAAGTTCTCGCCGACATACGTTGGCGTTTGCATTTGCGCGATCCACCCGATTCCAAATTTTACATTCAAGAGGAAGAACGCAATCGCAAAGAATTCAAAGAGAGACGTCAACGTATTTCGGAGGCCAAGCAGCAACAACAACATCCACCGAATCATACCAATGATGAATTAGAAATGGAGGAGTTGTCCTCGGAACGAAGTGGAGAGGCAATCCATCCGGCAATAGATGAGCGAACGAATTTTTTCGATGCGTCGTCGTCGTCGTCGTCATCGTCTTCCTCATCATCACAAATAACAACAAAAAGTAGATATGCACCGATTGCACCGGATGAAGAAGAATTAGCCTATCAATTTAAAATGGCGGATCGGGAAGCCAGTATCTTGGAAGAGACAGAAGATGCAGCAGCAGCAGCCTTTGGAAAAAGTGGAGGAGGAAAAAGAGGAATCCACAACACAAATGAAAATGAAAATGAAAATGAAAATGAAAATGAAAAGAAAAAAGACACCGACTTACAAGTCAAAGATTTCCAATTGAATCAAATGGTGTATTTCCGTCGCTCGCCCGAATTCGATTTGATGGCCGACCAAATCTGGCGTATCATTCGTTTGGGAAATCGTTTGATTACCATTCAATGTCCTCCGGAGAGTGGTGATTCCTCGGATGGACGCTACATCCAAATCGCCTTGCCCAACGAATTAATTGCCATGAATAGCATCGCGGGAGCCCATCTTCGCAAAATGGTGGAAGAACTGGCCAAACAAACCGATTTGGAACAACGACGACATTTGTTGCAAGCCGCCGCGAATGCGGCGGCCTATGATCCGTCGTCTGCGGCGGCATCTCCCGCGGGACAACAAATCAATGTGGCCCCCGTCATTAAAATCATGAGTGGCGACAACAACAAAATGGAAGGCGATGCTGGTGCCACCGAAGTCATGTCCGACAGCAAACACAATGCCTCGTTTTCACAGGGTCCCCAATCTTTCTCCGAATTTGATGGAAGAGGTCCACCTCTCCGTTCGTATTCCAAAAAAGATACGTCGTCTTCGTTATCCGAGGACACCACAACCAGCAACAACAACAACAACAAATCAGAAAAAAGTGGGGGTGGAGGATCCATGTTGGGCGATTTTGCCAATTTGGTCATTAAAAAGATTGGTATGTAAGTTTGTCCATAATACAAACAAAACACAAATAAAACAATATAAATAAATCATGTGTAAAATAAAAGAATAAAAGAATTACACATCATTTATTGGTGACAGACACACACACACACACATAAAACCCTACGGCATGGACAAATCGGCTATTCTGCGCGCATTCAACAAATTATTTTTCGAATTCCTGGATGATGTCATTTCCGTGTACCCCGAATGCACAGAAATACGAGCCACGCGCAATGCCTTGGAAACCATTCGTATGATGAATCCAACGAGTATTATTCGTGTATGGTATGATCACGTATATTGTAGGTATCGTTCGGAGATTTTGGATTCCAATATAGATTTCTTTGTCAAAAAAGACTACGGTGATGATTTGTACACGTGGGAGAAAAACGATCCTATTTTCGATAAAATTGAAAAAGTACGATCGTGTCTAATTTCCATGTCTTCCCACAGCAAATACCAAGCTGGACGCTATATTTTATCCATCAGTCGTTTGTCAGAAGCATGGAAACATTTGGATTAGTGATTGTATTTTGTTTTTTTTTTGTTTTGCTTTGTCTTGTTTTTTTTTATAATTATCATCAATTTACTTACTTGCTTTAACCTTTATTCACCTGGACTGATACACCGGTGTATCAGTTCAGGTTTGTAAAGTTTATCTTTAAAAACCTGCGAGTAAAACGAGCAGGTGAATAAAGATTAAAAAAAAAAATAATAATTATAAAAATAAAAAAAATTATCAATCATACAAACAAATTATTTAATTGATTTATTCGACACACGCAGTACACTGCGCTCCGTAAACAAAAAATATTATTTTTTTTCAATTATAACACATATTCGGCCACATCAACGGCCATATGGGATTCAAAATAAGGTTCTTCTTCTTCATCTTCAAGTCTTTGTTGGTCTTGATCTCGATCGTCTTCGTTTCCATCCATATCCACATCCATCTCAGATGACGATGCATCGACGACACTACCAATATCATCTTGCGTTTGCTCTTGCTCTTGTGCTTGTTCATCGTCTTCGGACATATTCAATAAATGATACAATTCACCCACTTTCAATGATTTCAAATAGTGCCGCGTCACATTGAAGGAAACATTGAAGGGTTTTGTGGGATCTTTGACTTCGTGGGGATTGGCATGCGTGCCAAATTGTCGGTGGGGCAAAAACACCTCGTGATGGATGCGACGAGCAATAGTAAAATATTTGCGGGGATAACGAAGTTCGCGTTGACGCATAATGAAAAAAGATACATAGGTTTTGTACACCTTGGTCGCATATTTCTCAAATTCGACGCGAAATTGACGGAATTGGCTCTCATATTGGGGGAAAAACATCAAATACTCGCTCAACTTCGAATTGCGATAATTCGCACCCTCCTGCAAATGGGCCGTGTCCAACATCAACGACAAATACAAATACTGCAAATTGGGATGATTTCCACGCAATTCCTTCAAATAATTGTAGGAAGGATTCTCCAACACATGACGATTCTGTGTCGCCGGATTCTGGAGACACCATCCCATGGGTTTCATTCCCATCCACCAATCCCTTTGGGCCTGATCCAATTGCTCGGCAAACGTGGGCAGCGCATCCAATTCGTTGGTGGCGAATTTCACACGATATGGTACGGCACGAATCGTATTGGCGTACAACGCGTCGGCCGCATCTCGATAAGATGAAGACATATGGGGGGCGGACAGAGGACAATACTCCATCGCAACATCATTTACACGATGAAACATGGCAATCAAATATAATTGTGATCGATGGTAATCATATATAATGTGATTGTCGGGATGTTGCATGACAAACGAATAACAATAATTTGGGGAAAGATCACCTGATTTCAGGAGAGGAATCTCCTCCAACGTACCGAAGGTGCTGTTTTTTTCCTCCTCCTCTCCACTCTCTTCGGACAACTTGGTCTTCTTTCGATTGTTTCTAGAAGAAGATTGGGTCCCTTGCCGACCATTTCGTTGCTTTTGTTGGTATCCCGCCGAAACACATTCGAGAAACATTTCGCGAAACGACTTGTCATGGACCGCTAAAGACTTGTCATGGACATCCGTCGTCGCCTTAGCCAAATGATAATTCTGTTTCTGAAAACGATAATGACCACCTACACCACTCTTCGTGGCGATTTCCCAATGCCCCGCTTCGTCGTCATAAAACAAATTAATCATGGTGCCTTCGATCATTTCGGTGATTTCCAAGTCGGATATTTTTTGGCCCGTTTTCGTGACATCCGCGACGAAATCTTCTTTTTCCAAGGATTGGATGGGACTCATACAAAGCAATTTTCCCGTTCTTTTAGATGTAATAATCGAACGATACGTCACATTTTCTTGAGTCAACGAAGGAATATCATTCCATATGTAATAATTGCCTCGATCTTTGGGCACAAAAGAATGAGCACTCGGATCCGACAAATAAGCAAATGATTCGGATGTTCGTACTGGCGGCGTCGTCATTTTTTTTTTCGAATAAACAAAACAAAACAAAACAAAATGTTTTTACGTTTGTGTGTGTGTGTGTGTGTAATTTTTTAACCTCTATTCACCTGGACTGATACACCGGTATATCAGTTCAGGTTTATATAGTTTATCTTTAATCTTTAATCTACTGAGTTGATACACCCGTGTATCAACGAGAGAATTAAAAATTTATCTTTAAAACGATTTTGTGGAAACAAAATCGTTGGTGAACCAGCGAGTGAAACGAGCAGGTGAATAAAGATTAAATATGGTGGACTCTTTATATCAATTTGATTGGTTGGTTGGTTTGAATTGCCATGATGTATGCATTGTGTATTGCATATACCATCCATGCATCATTACAAAAACAAGACACAATCATGAGAAAAAAAAATACATAGACAGTAACCCCAATCCGTTTTTTTAAATAAATACAAAACAAAATTGATATTTTTTTTTTAAAACATATATTAGAAAAAAAAAATCTTAGAAAAACAAAATGGAACAACCGTCATCCTCCCCGTCCAAACAAAACAACGGCAACAACAACGGCAACGGCAACAAAAACAACAACAAAAACAATGATATTCGGTTGGGAGATATCATTGAAATCGAAGCACCCAGCAATCCCGATATTCACAAACATGTTTATTTGGTCGATTACATCGATTATAAAGTTGCCCGTTTGATTGAATATGACACTCAAATGGGAGACAACCACGACAACGACAACGACAACAATAACAATAAATGGAAACGTCGTATTCTGTGGAAATACAACGACAAATCATTTTTGGAAGAACAAGGGGTACTCGGTATTGTCTTGCACGAACGACTGAAAGAAAAAGGATTTGCACGCCAACAAAAATTACTTCCCGGAAAATACATTCAAATTCAATTTTATGAAGAAGACGAAGAAGAAGAAGAAGAAGAAGAAGAAGGTGACGAAAACAAACAAAATGAACAAAACGAAATCAAAAGTAAAAATATCCTCACAGGAAAAATCACCAATTTAGTCAATGACACGATTGAAATCACTCCTCTATCCAATGGCAAAAAATCCGAAAATTTCCCCCCTTTTCCCCTCGATTTCGCCTACCAAGGTATTCCCGACGAATGGAATATCCGGTCCATTTCCGTGAGTGACACTCCTTTTCCGGGTGTTCTTCCTCGTGATACAGATGACAACATAAATGAGGAAGACAAAGACAACAACAATGTCAACAAATACAATAACACCCTCGATGAAAACGATGTCTCTTTTATCGCGCCCCATGCCTCCGCCGAATTCGATATCGCCTCCAAATCCGTCTCGGTGTACATTCCCCCCGAAGATTATCTTTTCATCCAAGAAGTACACTCGCAATCGCCCATTCAACTTCTCCACACGAAATTGTCCGTCCACGACGACGTCGATGTCTTTGCCTTGGAAGCCGATGAAATTGCCGATTTGGAAATCAACCAAACCGTGGCACCCGAATTCCGACGTTATCGGTTGCCTTTCCAATTACGCGATTTAACCGACACTTGGACATCCTCCTACATTGCCGTTCGTTCGCCCCATCAACTCGACTCCATTTTTCGGGTGGTCGACCAATATCGCCAATTACACAATGAATATTCCCTATTGGATACCGAAGGAATGACCATTGGACCACGGTCTTCTTCGTCTTCTTGTGCCGATGCCTTTTTTTCCGCCTCTTGGATTTTTCCGACCGTTTCCACTAACGAAAACTCGACAAATACAAAAACAAATTCAAAAAAAACAAGCTCTCCTCCTCCTCCTCCTCCTCAACCCACACTCATTTGGTCAAAACATGGATTCCGACCGTCGTCATCATCATCATCGTCATCAATAACATCCTTTTTAATGTTGCCCGAACCCTTTGTTCGGTATCATGCCATTCATGCCCCCGTCACGTCCATTTGGGAAAAACACCAATTGGCCGCCCATTATCCGTATTTGTTTTATGCGCTCGGTTCGCGGACCACGCGTATTGATCGACGACCTTTCCGAGAAATGTTGCTATCTGTGAAGTCGAAATACAAAAACACAAATTCAAACACAAAGACAAACACAAAGACAAAGACCAATGAAAACAAAGAAATCGTATGGGCCAAAAAATATTTGCGCACAAAGGATTGTTTGTTTTATGATGGGGATTTCAATCATCGTTTATCGACAACAACAACAACGACACAACAACAACCATCCATCTTTCCTCGCCTCAAATGTTGGTTGACATGGATTGCCGCCACACAAAAGAAACATATGTTCTCCTCTTCGGATGTCTACGATGCCTTGGATAAAATATGTTTTTCGCGGTCATCCTCCTCCTCCTCTTCTACCTCTCTTTCCTTACAAGTCCAACGTTTCGTGTGGCGCCATCTCGCGAAACAAGCCCAACGCGCACAACAACTCGCCGAATCCAACAAAGAAATATGGTCCAAAGTAGCCTCTCTTTTGTTTGCCACAGAATTGGTCCAGGATTGGAAAGTCGCCCATACGGGGTGGTTTGATCCGGCATTTCTGCGTGCTCAAGTAAGTCTTCCCTTGGAAGACGAGGGGGCTGGGGGCTTGAAAAAAGAAAAAGTGGTGTCCTTCACCGATATGTTTCGTTCGGCCTATTGGCATCCTCTTTTCAAACCAAAAAAGGGGAAACCAAATACCTTTCGTTTGTTGCAAAATTGCAATGATAACGACGGCAACGACAACGGCAACGACGACGGCAACGACAACAACAATAACAACAAACAAATCCGGAGTGCTGCCGTCGCCACAATACCCGCCGGCGACTATTATACCACATCCGAATTTTTCCATTTGTTGGGGCAAACCGATGGTGGAGCCACCTATTGCGCCATGTTGACGTATTTGTTACAAGACAAATTGATTTCGGCGACGGGAATCATCGACAAACTCGAAAGCGCCGAAATTGATACGTCGTCCTCGGCGTACATGTCCGCCATGGAAGTTTGTCGACGTCCGTTGATTGTGAAAAAGTATTATTCGTTGCGATCCTTGCAAAAAGACAACGACATCAACAACAATGACCGTTTCGTGGACTCCGATAGGACAAAGACAAACACAAACCACACAAATACAAACAAAGAAGCGGAAGAAGCGGAAGAAGAAGATGCCAAAACACTCCTCGCCGACTTGATGATTCAAAAGAATGCCGTATATGTGGATGCCGAAATGGATGATACTCCCTATGAAATCCTCGAATTGTACAAACAAGAAAGAATGACGCAATTCAAAGACCAACCACCGGCTCTCTTCATTGAATTTTTGGAATCCATGTTGGTCGATCGACATGATTGTCCCCCCTCCTTGGCCCATGATTTAGCGAAAACATTGATTCGGGGAAAACGATTGGTTCGCGAGGGGGAATATGCCGTTTTGATTGAGAAACCATCGTCCAAACAAAACACAAATGCCAACACAAGTACAAATACAAATACAAATAAAAACTTGAAACAACGACACACCGAATGGGAGGAAGCCTTGGCCAACAAACAATATTATGTTCGACACCATGGTGTTTGGCTGCGAGACAATCAAGTCGATGAGTATTCCTTTTTAGACAACCAAACTTTGTTTCAGCATTTATCCGATAAATTGCCACCTATGCCACCCTCGTCGTCTTCCTCCTCCTCCTCCTCCTCCATGACATGCCAACCACAAACCCATGTACCACGTATGGTACTGCCCCATGTCACCGCCGCCATGCAAATGCGATTGGCACAACGTCGACGTTCTCTCGAAGAATTGGACAAACGAAGTTCATTCACCCGAGAGGAAATGAAACAAGAATATTTGCATCGTTTGGCCACAGAATACCGACGCACCCACATGGCTGGCAAATTGCGACTGCTGCAAACCTTGCGTCCCACCTTGTATGCCTCCGAATTGGGATCGCGCGCATCGTCGTCCTCATCGACCTCGTCGTCCGCCTTGTCCAAAAAGTCCGTCGCCGCCCATCTCCTCGATCAAATTTTCCGAGTGCCTCATGAACACGATCGGTATGTCGCCTTGCATGCCTTTGTCGAAAAATATGGATATGAAGCCGTCGGGGAGGACGGCGAAGATTTGCATTTCGTGTATGATCGCGAAACCCATTTGCCCCTCCTGCCCTCCTCCTTGGCGCAACTCGCCCAAGTGTATGTGCAACTGGGTGGCAATAATAAGCAACAAAACTCAGGAGGGGCGGCTTATAAGGAAAAAATCGATTCCATTTGTGCGAAATATGGCACGCTTGGAGAGGATGGATTCTATATTGTGGACAAGTTTAGCGGATTCCCCTTGAAACCCGTCGATTTTATTATGCAACCAGACATGGTGGACCTAAACCACCAAAACCAACAAGACCTGGTGGACCAAGAAAAAGAAGAAGAAGAAGAAAAAGAAGACCGAATGGGAGGAAATCAAGAACAAGAAGACCTGGTGGTCCCCCATACATTGATTGTATTGGGACAAGCCAAAATCATCCAAAATATATGCGATGTCTTGTCGCGTGCCATTGGATTGCACGCCAAAACACAACAGAACCAAATCACACGATTTGTCATTCGTGTGGTCGCCGATTGCATGTCCTCGAATCATTTCGTTGAATTCGACCGCGAACGCTACGAACGCCGCCGAAAACGCAAATACCACCATTGGCCGCCCTACGAAATGTATTTCAACCAACGTCTCGTCCATTTTTCGGTGACCGCCTTTTTCCTTTTCTTGCAATCCATGACACCCAGTTTCCAATTGACGGCGACGGCACGATCCACACGGTGTTTGCGTTCTTTGGATGGTTATCCGTTGGCACCCGTCTTCGGGCAATCCGTCATTGCACCGAAAGACGCCCCCGGGCTCCATTTCATGGCGTGTTTGCTCGACACCCTAAAGAAATCCCCCACCGAACCCTGGCAATCCATTCGGGGCATGTCTTCCACCAAAATCTTTGCGTTTCTCGTGGATTTGGTGCCCCGGTTGATGGCACGCGACGACATTCGCGAAATGTATGCTCGCAAAAGAGAGTATTTGTTGGTCCATCGCGTCGAAACGGATGCCGTATTGAATGCCATCCAAAGTGTACAACGCCAACGACAATGGATTCACTTTTTGCCGCCCCTGTTGGAAACAGGACCCATTCCCACCGCCGTGGGCATGACCGCCGAATTCGAAAAAGAAGCACGCATCAATATGTCCTCGAATCTCTCTTTAACTCGACAAAATGTACGGGATTTACAGGGACGGATGATTCGTTTGGCCTATTCTGTCGTTCATGAATTGAATATGGCAGCAATAACCATTGGCTCCTCTTCCTCTTTCTCTTCCTCTTCCTCTTCCGCCTCTTCCGCCTCTTCCTTATCTCCCCATGTATTGATGATACCCCCCTTGATGACTTCGATCCAAAACAACAAAAAAGTCGAGGATGGATTGTTGAAATTCCGACAAATCGAGAAATTGATACAATCCTATGAAAAGGAGGGACAAACTACCTTCCTCGCCGTCAAAAGGAAATTCTTTGCTTGGATGGCGTCGTCGTCGTCCATTCTCGAATTCCAACAATTGCCCATTTTAGAGAGATTGGTTTATGCCGCCTTCATTCGCTATGGAGAATTGGACAAACCATGGAAAGCCTTTCCGGCATCCTTGCAAACCATCTTTCAAACCTTGTTCCCCGATGGCAAGAAACCTGTGTTCCCTTCTTCTTCTTCTTCGCTCGAAGAAAAGATTGCCTTTTTAAAAGAAAACAATCATCATTTTACGGTGAAACATTTCCATGGATTGATGCAAGCCGTCCATCAACACAATATTGTTTCCAGAAAAAAAACCAAGACTGACATCTCCACCTCCGCCTCCTCATCTACCTCCGCACCCTTGTCTTCCGAAGCCATCATGATGGGCCGTTTCCGCAATATCATCGAAAGTGAACTCCACCGACAAAGAAAACACGAAAAAGACAACAATGCCAGTGTCAATGTCCATGACAATAAAAAGGAATTGTTTGCTTTGTTGGATGCCACCTTGAAAGGATACTCCACCACACAATCGACACCTCAACATTTCGCCCCCTTCCCCGAAGAATTGGAGTTACAAAAGTATGTATTCGCCGCCATCACACAAACACAACATCAATTGATTCACTTTTTAGGGGATGCACGTGCTCATTCATCGCAACACCTTCTTCGAGATGTATGGAATCGGATTGGGTCGTCCTTGTCATCTCCTCATGATCTAACGAATTCCTTGTTTCAAATACGACAATCAGTGTTTCATTTGGGACAATTGTATCCCACCATCATTCAAACCGGATCGTATTTCCGTCCTTCGTCCAATCCCACGTTGCTCTCCAAAATCGATGCTCATTACGCACCTCTTCTCTCTTTAAGGGACAACCTTGCCAACAACGACAACGACCATTTCCAAGATGCCATCCGGAACGTCCAAACCACCGCCAAACATTGGATACAATTTCTGGAGTGCGTGCCCCATTTCGGCGGCAAAATGCAATACCATCCCAGCCAACAAAAAGTCATGATGGCCCATGTTTTCTTTCAACCCGAAACCATCTATGCTCTCCACCAATACGCTTGGCTGTCGATTTTGCATTCTTATATGGTCAACATCGTCAAATATCCCGCCCTCGGAGATATCACCAATCCTGTCTTGGAAGGACAACTTCGCAAATGTATGTATGCGCTCTTGGGCATGGAATTCGATCGTTTGCCAAAGACTCGAAGCGAAGCGGAGAGGCAGCCTTCGGCAAGTCCTCTCGGAGTGGCCGCTTCGCGGCCACAAAGACAACCCCACAAATCAGAGTCCATGTTTGTGGATGTGGAATCCGAAGATGGTTTAGATCGATTGATGATGAATCGATGGAATGTGAATGAATGATTTTTTTTTTGGTGTTTTTTTTGGTGTTTTTTCCCCCAAAAAAATACAAACAAATTACAAACTATTCCGCCCTCAAAATAAAATAGGAAGGAAAAAAATAAACAAACATTGCTTTGATTTGAACTCCAAACATCAATCAATGTCGTCGATATGGAGTCCCGAAATCATACATGGAATTAGTACATATCGAATGTACATTGCCATTGTCTTATTTTTGATAGCCTTTTATGCAATGCATACGTGGAAACCCACCATCATTTACAATAAATCGGGCATGTTTCGTCCCTTCGGGGTGGGACATTCCCAAACCACCATTCTGCCCATTTGGTTGGCGACCATGTATTTGGCCATTCTCTCTTATTTAGCCGTCATTTGGTTTTTGGGAGGATGAAAAAATAAATAGCAACCCATTTTTTTTTTGACGAAAAAAATGTAAAAATCCAATTCATATTTTTTTTCTTGTTTTTTCGATTGTTTGTTTGTTTTTTTTTCTTTTATTTGCAAAAAAAACACACACACACACATACACACTCAAACAAACAAATACACCAGAAAAAAAAAACATGAATTACATGCATAAAAAAGTCGCGGAACCGAATCTCATCGATGATTCCGCACGATTTTACATGGAAGATTTGCTCCAAAAGGCCCATACCACACGCATGAAATACCATCAATTATGGTTCAATGGACTCTTGGTATTTTTGTTTGTCGTTATTTTCGGCGGCATTCTCTATTACCGATACAAAACCCGACCCAGTCCTCAGGAATCCTTCAACCGATTGATGAGTGATCAAGAATATGTTCTCTCCAAAATCCGATTTTTTAAAGAAGAAAACCAACGCATTCATGCCATGTCGTCGCCCATCACCAATTTACCAACCGTGGGCGAGGGCGAGATGATGGTTCCTTTGGGTCACTGAAACGAAACCCTATATACATTTGTTTTTTTTTGTCTAAAAAAAAATGTAAAACACTTTACGTACTCAGTGTGAATAGAGGTTACATCATATATTATAAATACTTTGTTTTTGTTTTTTTCGGACTTTTTTCGCCACCCATTGTTTTTTTTTTCATCACATTAAAAACACAAACACAATCAACAAACACAAATGTCACAACAATTGTTTGATGCTGTGATTGCCGAACGGTCGAAATCATCCCCTCATTTAGAAGTTCTCAATCTCTCTTTGTATGATTTTCAAGGAACCATTAATGTCGCTTCCGCGGCCGTCTTCAAACGCTTGACTACCTTTATCTATGATCGATCTTCTTCTTCTTCTTCATCTTCATCTTCATCTTCATCTTGTCAATTTAGCCATTTTGATGCCATTCCATCTCTCCATACCATTATTTTAAAAGAAAAACAATCGTCTAACGCCTCCCATCGGCAGAAAGAGGGCGGCATACCATGGCCCTTGCCCGCCAAATTACAACATTTCACCATGCAGGGATTCGGGTTGTCTTCGTTGCCCTCCGATTTCGCCTCCCATTTGACCTCTCTTGTTTCCTTGAATTTAGACAACAATGCCTTCCATGAAAAGACACAAGAAATCATATTTCCCGCCTCCCTACAAACCTTGTCCTTGTCCCACAATCACATACAACGAATCGATCTCTCCATGTATCCCCAGTTGCGCCAATTCGTGGGACATTATAACCAAATGGTACGATGTGTTTGTCTCGTCGGATTGGACAATTTGTCCGTCGAAGAGGGCAATCCTCTCTTGCGTGTGACGTTTGTTTCGGATAACATCCAAAAAGACAAAAACAACAAGAACAACAATGATTCCTTGTTGAACAAAGACGTCTTCGGCACCGAAGAAAACCAATCCTATGAATCGGCATTGCGGGCTTATTTCCGGTTGAAACACACCTACGAAACCAAACTCAAACAAAAGAGACAACAAATTTGGTCGGAGGGACGCAAAGACAAATTGTCCATTCCCCAAATCCAAGCTCGCGTCCGTCAATACAAACCGCGTTGTATTCAATGTGGATCGAGAGGCGGCACGTATTTCGGCATGGAAAATCGCAAATATGTCGCCCGGTGTGGCGCTGAGTCGTCCGAGACATCTTCATGTTCTCTCCACATCGAATTGTATAGAGGCGAATTCAGTCCCTTGACACAACTGCGACGACAATATTATACAGAGTTGCAACAAAAGAGAGAAGAAGTCATTTTGTTGCGAATGAATGCTCTCTTTAGTTACATGGCGGAAAAGGACGTCGCCAAACAATTCAAACGCGTCGCCGATGAATTTCAAATTCTGTTGCAAGAATCCGCCGAATTCCAAGAAATCGCCGACCAACGCTTCACCGACGAACACCAAGAATGGATCCGAAGCACGGAGAGAGAATTGGAAGAAACCAAACAACAAATGTTGAACGAATTGACTTTAGACAATCGAGAGAGTGTCGCCCGGTTGTACCAAGAAAAATGGATGCCTCTCCTCCTCAAATTACGTCGTTTGAAATATTCGATGATGGAAATGGACAACAACTCTAACCACCCATCATTTAGTGGTGGGTATAATAAACTCATACAATCGGATACCTTGGACTTCGATCATATGGATGTGTTGATGGATGAACCACCCTCGGTCATTTCAAATTAGAGAGATTGTTTTTCTTTCCATTCAATCTCTATAATGTCCCACTTTTATTCAATCTCTATAATGTCTCATAAAATGATCATCCAAACGTCGACGACTTATTGTTCGGCGATTCATTTTGGGTCTTCATAATGACAAATTCAATCTCTCTTTTGTCCCACAGAAACATCAATGAAACATCGACTGCTTTTCATTCGGCGATTGTTTTTGGGTCTTCCAAAAGATAAAAAAGAGAGATTGAATGTTTTCCTTTGAATGCAATCTCTCTTTTGTCCCACAGAAACATCATTGAAACATCGATGGATTTTTCGGCGATTCATTTTGGGTCTTTCGTAACGCAGGCACTGCGTGCCTTAGGCAAAAGAGAAAAAAGAGAGATTGAATTTATTTGAATTTATTTGTTCTTATGTTTTTCTTTCAATTCAATCTCTATAATGTCTCATAAAAACATCATTGAAACATCGATGGATTGTTATTCGGCGATTCATTTTGGGTCTTTCAAAAGAGAAAAAAGAGAGATTGAATAATTTGTTCTTATGTTTTTCTTTCAATTCAATCTCTATAATGTCTCATAAAAACAT
>VFQS010000807.1_pt1 | contig 31752 bp, 38 predicted proteins | sample 3512361 | NCBI WGS metagenome assembly VFQS01 (sample SAMN10412375, study PRJNA504923) | tailings metagenome | isolation source: Relicate 1 Philex TSF3 active mining | place: Philippines
TTATAAAATGCCCAAGTTAATTTACGATATAATTTTCGGTGTTTTAATATGATAATTATATTGATTTATAAAAATGCTCAAGTTAATTTACAATGCAATTATCAGTAAATTTATACGATAATTACCTTGAATTATAAAATGCCCAAGTTAATTTACGATATAATTTTCGGTGTTTTAATATGATAATTATATTGATTTATAAAAATGCTCAAGTTAATTTACGATATAATTTGCGGTGTTTTATATTATATTTATATCGCATTTTTAAATAATATTTTTAAATTGTCTAAAAATAGTTTTATTTTCTTTAATTCCATCATTAATTAATAATTTAATTTCATTTTTTATATTATGGATTTCATTTAACTCAGTCGGAACATCAATTACAACACGTTTTTTTATACTTTTACCATTATCATATACTGTTTTTTGGTCTTCAAAATATAATTTTTTTAATAAATTATTTAATTTATTTATTTTATCAACACATAAATTTGTTTTATCACATTCTTCTTTACTTGTATCAGGTGTAGTTAAATAAGCTAATCTTTCCAATAAATATCTTATTTTAATTATAAGTTTTATTTTTTCAGAATAATAATTTATTGTTTCTTCACGACTACATTCAGTTCCTAATTTACACTTCATTTTAATTTCATTTAATTGATTTGTATGTATATAACGAAATATAGAGTTTTTTAATTCATTATCCATATTATTAAATTCTTTTTGATTTTCAATATATTTATTACAATCATTTATAACACATTTTTGTATAAATTTATCTATATTATTTTGAACAACTAAATCATCATCTTTATTAATAGAAATAGAACCACCATTTTGAATACCTAAATCAGATTGTGAATTACCCATATTAATTTATATATAATATAAAATTAGTTATTATTTTTCAAGTCCATTTCGAAAACTTTTAATGCACTATCAAAATTACATAATGGTTCAAATACTATTGTTCTTTTAGTTTTTATTAATTCTATAACTTGTGTCTGACTTAAACCAGTATATTTCATTAAATAAGCTGTAATTACTGATGCAGACCTTTGTTTTCCTGCAAAACAATGAACAAACACTTTTTTACCGTGTCTTAATTGTGTATGAATATAAGTTGTAATTTTATCTAAAAATTTATATAAATTTGCTATTTCAACCTTTTCTAAATTATCTTCGACTGGTATTCTAATGCACTTTTTAGAATTATTAAAAAATGGTATGTCTTTTGTGCAATTTATAATAATGTCCATTTTATCAATAAATTCTTTATTTGCAGAATCTTTTATATTGCCAAGCCATAAATTAGGTATAATTTCATTAGCAGACATTTTTAATTATTATAATATTATATTAAAAAATTTAATTTTTTTTGATATAAAATTATTTTTGTTGTTTATTTTTTGGTTCACATATTTCTTTTTTATTATTCCAAACTTCATCTGGATTACATTGAACACGTGGCATACATTTTTTATTTATTTTACTCCAACGTTGTCCTGGACCACATTCTTCTCTTTTATTTTGTTTATCTTTTTCATCATTAACACCTTCATCCGAACGAACAGCTTTGATTATTTGAGCACTAGGTGAATTTTTTTTTGTTGTAGGAATTTTAATTGAATCGGATAATTCAAATTTAGGTATAATTAAAGGTAAATCGGATTGGATTGGAAGTTGTTGTTTATAATTATCAGGTAATGTTGCAGTCGGTATTATTCCTGAATTGCTTGGTATTATTGAAGCTGGATGTATAATTTCAGGAGTAGGTGTTTTATTTTTTAAAGGTATTGTTTGAGAAATACTACTAGGTAATCTTGGAGTTAATTCATTTAAATTTTTAATATTCATTAATTCAGATTCATTATTAATACTTTCTCCTTTTAATAAACTTATCTGTTGTCTTAAAAAATCTATATTTGTTTCTAAAGATTCTATTCTTTTAATTAAATGACGACTTGAACGTGTACTAACGCATTCCTCTAATTCATCAAGTGTATCATTTAATTCTTTTTTTAAAACACGTATATCTCGCATTGCCATTTTTTTAAATTTTTCTAAATTTTCATTTATTTCGACTAATTCACTAATACGTTCATTTATTTTTTGTATATCTTGTGATTTATTACTCATAAATTTATGATATATTTAGAAAATAATTATTGTAATACTATATTATAACTATTATGTTTAATGAACTTGTTAATCAATTATTAAAAGGTGTTCTATTTATTTCGGGCAATCAACCTACCGATTTTCACGAAATAATTCCAAATCTTTTTATTGGTAATTTTAATTCTGCTAAATATTATTCAAATAATTTTGATGTAGTTATAAATGCTACACCAGATATTAATTTCTATTCAAATAAAACTAAAAATATTCGTATTTCAGTTAAAGATGATATGACCAAACATTCAAATATTAAATTAGCAATCGAAATAGAAAAAATACTACCTTATATACATAAATATTTACAAAATAATAAAAAAGTTTTAATTCATTGTCGTGCTGGAATGCAACGTTCGGCATCTATTGTAGCTTCTTATTTAATTAGATATAAGAATAAATCGATTAATGAATCTATTCAAATTATTAAAAATAAACGTAATATTGCTTTTATGCCATATGTAAATTTTCAATTAACATTAGATATTATAAACCATAATACACATAATAAAAATAAACATAAATTAATATTCTAAAATAGTATTAATAATAAAACTAATATTACTAACATAATCGCGGCTTTATTATGCAGATAATCATCTACATATTTATCTATATAATTATAGTATGGCATACTTCTTAATTTTTCAATATTTTTTTCAATAATTCCTGAAATAATATATGCTATTGATACATAAATAATTCCTATGAATAAACCCATTTATAATATAATTATATATTTAAAACTTATATGATTATATTAATCAATTTATATTAAAAATGAAAATAATTGGAATTGTTTGCACAAATTATAATAATGCGATTGGTTTTAAAAATATAAATAGTCTTATTTTTAATATACCGTTGGATATGAAATTGTTTCGTCAAAAAACTACTGAATCTTTTAATGGTAAAATGAATACTCTAATTATGGGACGTAATACATGGGCATCCTTAGGAAGGCCTTTTTTACCGAATCGTTTTAATATCGTAATAACAAGTGATTATTTAAATTATCAAACTATTTATACTAAACATAGTGAAAATTTAATTTTTTTACCAAATATACCTTCATGCCTAAATTATTTATACAATAATGAATTTAAATACAATAATATATTTGTTATAGGTGGTTCAACAATTTATAAATATTTTTATGATAATAATTTATATGATTTTTTATATAAATCAGAAATAGAAACTCCAAATGATTTTGGTGATATATTCTTTCCAAAAATTAATTTAGAATTTTTTGATGAATTATATTCTGAAAAATATTCTAATATAGATGCAACTAATAATCTAACCGGAGAAAAATTATTAATTAATTATTCATTTAATATTTATTCAAATAGATTTGCAATTAAAGATAAACTAACTTATTTAGAATATAAATAATTAAAATGTCATTAAATGTTGATGAACAATATTTAAATTTATTACGTAAAGTATTAGAAAATGGTAAGTTAAAAAAAGGACGTAATGGTAATGTAATAACATCTTTTAGCGAAAAATTAGATATTGATATCAAAGATAGTTTTCCATTATTAACAACTAAAAAAGTGTTTATTAAAGGTGTTATTGAAGAATTATTATTTTTTATTAAAGGGGATACTAATGCAGTTCATTTACAGGATAAGGGTATTCATATATGGGACGGTAATACTACTCGAGAATTTTTAGATAACTTAGGTTTAACACATTATAATGTGGGAGATATGGGTCCAATGTATGGATTTCAATGGCGTCATTTTAATGCAGAGTATTTTGGTCCTGACCATGATTATTCTGGACAAGGTTTTGACCAATTACAAAACTGTATTAATTTAATTCGTAATGACCCATTCAGTCGTCGTATTTTTATGTCTGCATATAATCCATTACAATTACATCAATCAGTATTAAACCCATGTCATTTATCGTATCAATGGATGGTTGAATTAGACGAACATGGTAATAAATTATTAAATTGTTTAATGTATCAACGTAGTGCTGATTTATTCCTCGGATTACCATTTAATATTGCTTCTACTGCATTACTTACATATATGATTGCACATATTACTGGTTGCAAACCTAATAAAATGTCAATTTGTATATGCGATGCACATATATATGAAGAACATATCGACGCTGTAAAACAACAATTAGAAAGAACTCCAATTCAATTACCGACATTAACATTCGAAAGAAGTATTGAAAATATAAATGATTTCAAATACGAAGATATATTAATTGATAATTATATAAGTCATCCTGCAATAAAGGCTAAAATGATTGCATAAAATAAATAAAATATAAAAAATTGTAAAATTTGATATTAATTTAATTAATTATTTCATTAATTAAAATAATAATGGATACAACATTAGACAATTTATTTACAACAAATAAAGGCATATGGGATTGTTTCAAAGAATTCAATGATAAATCAGAAATGATTTTAGATGAATCAATTGATTCAGATATTGAAGATGATGATAATTCCGATGTTAATAATATTCAAAATAAATTATCCGGTATTAAAGTTAATGATAATTTTACTACAGATGATAATAAAGATAGCGTCGATAATATTCCTATAGATGAATTATTAGATGAATTTGAAGTGGATGATAGTATTTATACATGTATTGATTGTAAAACTTATACATTAGTATATAGTGAAGGTGGTCATGTATGCACAAAATGCGGTGTTATTCAACAAAAAAAATTAAGTGAAGAAGCTGAATATCGTAATTATGCGGATAGTAATAAGAATTCTAATCCTGAAAGAGTTGGTATTGCTACTGATATGATGTTTCAAGAATCATCTTTAGGAACAAATATTACATTTAGACCAAATGATAATATGCATGTTAAAAGAATGGTCCAATATAATTCATGGAGTCAAATACCGTATTCCGAACGTTCTCTATATAAGATATGTTCGATGATTAGTGCTAAATCTAAAAATGCATCATTACCGACTATTATTATTGATAAATCTAAAGAATATTATAATATTATTAAAAAAGTAGATAATTCCAGAGGTAGTAATCGTTTAGGTATTATTGCTGCATGTGTATATTTTGCATGTAAAGGTGAAGGTGTTCCAAGAAGTTCTAAAGAAATTGCTAACATATTTTCACTAACTATCTCTGATATGACTGCCGGTATTAAACACTTTAGACAAGTATGGGCAGTTGCTAAAACTAATGGAGAAATTTTAAATAAAGAAATATCGAATCCAATTGAATATATTGATAGATATTGTTCTAATTTATCATTATCAAATGAAGTTAAACATGTTTCTGAATTTATTGTTGTAAAAGCAATTATGAATTCTTTATGTGATGATAACACTTCACCTTCTATTGCATCATCATCTATATATTTAGCTTGTAATGTGTTAGGTATTAATATTACTAAATCTGTCTTTGCAGAAAGTTGTAGAGTTAGTTCAGTCACTATTTCAAAATGTTTTAAAAAATTAAATGAACATAAGATGTTATTATTACCATCTGCAATTATAAAAAAATATAATGTTGTAAATGAATATGAATAATTATAAATAAATTAAATCATATACAATTTTTATTTTATGTAATTCAACACCTATAATTACGCTAAATTTATAATATTTTGCGTTATCTTTGTGTAATTTTACATTATATATAAATTTTACTATACATAAATAACACTATTCAACATAAAATATATAATTTATGTAAAATTGTGTAAGAATCGTATTAATTTGTTTTATCAATTGAAAGAATATTACTAATTTTTTTAATTCTAACATTTATTTTTTCTATAATTACATCAATTGATGAAACTGTTGATATATCAGCTTTATAAGTTAATTTTAAATTATTTAATCCATTAATACAATTTTTCATTTCAGTTAGAAAAGTTAGTAATTCATTTTTACCTTCTTCATTAAATATATTAATAGATTTAGATAACATTCTAGAATAATAATTATTTTCTAAAGATTGTTCAGTTTTTAACTCTTTTTTATAAATAAGGTCTATTGTTTTAAAAAGATTACTAAGTAAATCATCTAAGTTTTTGAGAGTAATATTTCTTGATTCAGAATAATACCATCTAAAAATACCTTGAGTATAAGTAGGCGAGTCAATTGAAAAAATTCCATTAAGACAATATAATTTATCTCCATCTTTAATTTGAGATAGAATTTTAAGATTAGTTAAACATAAATCTTTCATATGTTCAGAATCATCAATAATTGGAGATGTATTTGTAATATTATTTGATATATCAGTAATAGAATTTTGAGAAGTCATATTTATTAATATAAAATGTTATTTTTCTTTAATATTTAAAAATTATATAAAAAAATTTGATATTTAATTATAAAATCATAGATAATTATTAATAATTAAAAAATAAAATGGAAGTTCAAGATAGTATTCAAAATATTAATATGTTAAATGAAATAAAGAATCATTTAAATGAAATAAGTCAAAATACAATTCAAAATTTAGATAATCAAAATAATATAATAAATTCAAATTTAAATAAAGTTTCTAAATTATCTAAAGATTTAGAAAAATTTAAAAAAATTATGGATTAAAATAATAATTATTTTAATAAATCTTAGATTGAAGTGCGTTAAATTTTATTTTTTATATAAAACGCATTAAAGTTCATAAAAAATAAATTAAAAAATCTCAAAATATCCAAAAATGATATTTACTTAAAGATATCTCTACAAAATAGAGTATATATATAAAATGTCAGCAACCGAACAAACTCAATCAAGCGCAACTCAAGTTAATACTGATTCTCCAGCACCAGTTGCAGAATCTTCTGTAAAAGCATTAATTGAATCTTTAGTTAATACTGTATCAACTCAAGCTCAACAAATGCGTGAATTACAAAAAACTTTAAAGAAATTGTCTGTTGAAATTGAAAAAGAATCTAAAAAAGTTCATCGTGTTAAACCAAAAAGAACTGTCAATCAAAAACCTGTTCAAGTTTCTCCAGCAATGGCAACCTTTTTACAAGGTCAAAAAGTAGATGCAGCTGAAAATGGCGGTTATACTCGTAGAGCTATGATGAAATCAGTTTCTGCTTATATTAAACAACACAAATTACAATCTGAAACTAACAAAAAAGAATGGCATCCTGATGCATCTTTAGCTAAGTTATTTTCATTAGATAAAAAACAATTATACTCTTTTATGAACATTAATGGTTTATTATCTAAAGTTGTTGTTAAACCAACTGCGTAAATAAGGATACCTTATCATGTAAAATAGGTTTGTTCTTTTAGAACACCTACATAAAATTTATTTAAAATAATAAAAACAAAAATTATTATTTTAATTAAAAAATATTTAAGAGCTATATATTTTCATTGTATCTATATTTTGAATAGTATGTAAAAAGAATTCTTTTGATGATGTAAAAACCCAATGGGTTGTCGCCAAACCAGTAATAATACCAACTAATAATGACAATATAAACAATATTCTAAAAAATATTTTATAGTCCATTTATATTATTATAAAATATTTATTAATTTTCAATATCAGATAATTTCTAAAGTTTATACATTAATATTCAATAATCTTATAAAAATTTTTAAGAAAACCTATTAAATCTGCATGATAATTTTCAGGGCGAAGCCCTCGCATCCAATGCGCAAAAACATCAATTAATGGGTTGTATAACCCAAGGAAGGTTTAGAAGGAAACCTTGGTTTCCTCAATTGATATTAAAACTTAATTCATGATTCTGTATTAATCGACAATTATAATTATATGTATAATAATAGTATTTATTAGCACCTGGTAAATTATTTTCAATTATATAATTAATATTTTTACCAACAGCTGGTATTGTTGCAAATTGATAATTATTTTTTATTAATAATTGTTGAAATAATAATCTTTTATTTTGAATATCATCAATATTACCTAAAATATAATCAATATCAAATGTATTATATGTTTGATTATCCCAATCTAATTTATTATCTTTACCAAGTATATATAATCCTTTGTAAAAATAACATTTTATTATTTTTTTATTAAATAATAATTCTTTCATTTCTTCTAAACTAAAATTACGTCTAAAATAATACCGATTAAGTTCATTTTGAATTATTTTAAAATGTTTGTCAAAATTATCTATACTTAACTCTGTAAAATTTTTTGACAAATCATTTTTTGAATTATTCTCTACTATTTGCCCACTAACATCTTGTAAATCGATTGATTGATTTACAGTTATCAAATCATCGTTATTTAACTTGTTTTCTAAACTGCGTAAATCATCGTAATGATATCTCGATTTTAAAATAGGTAAAAAGGGTAATCTAACCGAATCACGTTTAAATAAAAATGGTTGTTTTTTATCTTTAACTGAATTTAAAATAGAACATATTAATAATAATGCTAAATCATTTGTTCGATATGGTTTAGATATACATAAAAAATCTACATACATAAACATTACTTCACTCGTATCTATTATTATATTTACTGGATGACTATGTATAAAACCTATTATATTATTATCCTTTAAAAGACTAATATTTAATGCTCCTGATAAATCAGTGTGATATTTAAAAAATGATTTATTTATATGTAAATTATCGCTAAATTCATTGTCAATAAATGCGTGAATTTTATCAAAATTATAATTATAATTAATTGTAATAGAAGGGTCATGTATTTTAAAATCAAAAGAACCATTTAAACCAATTAAACCATTCACACCACCATATTCACGAATAACTGGTTGATTATCCCAAAAATGATGTGAATGTTTGACTTGCATAAAAATATAAATTATTATAATTGGAATTATTAAAAAAAGATAATCTATAATCATTATAATAATTATATATTTATTAAGTATTTAAATTACGCTTCAGTTGCGTTAATTTTTGCATCCTTATTATCATCATTGTCATTCTTAACATACCATAAAATTGGAAATTTTGTATTCTCGTCTTTATTACGTATAATTTCGTGTATATCTTTTATGGGTTTAATTTTATCATCGTTATAATGGAACCAACCATCACTATCTAATATATAAATAGTATAATGTCCAGAATAAGAGTTTCCTTGATATTGAACTATTGCATTTAAATCATAGATATATTTATCTGAGAATTCAATTGTTTCATAAATATTTATATTTTTATTATTAAAATTTTGTAATGTAAAGAATATATTTTCACGTAATTTAGATATTTTATTTAAACGATTTTGACTTGTTTTCTTATTACATTTTTCACAATCTAAATCAACTGTTTCAGTAGATTGATTATAAATACATGTTGTAAATTCATATTCGAATATAAATTCTGTTTCATCTATATACGGTGGTGATTCAACTGGATAAACACGCCAGATATGTTCTTCCCTAGGTGTTTTAATTTTATTTTGACATACTGAACATATTTTTATATCAGTCCATGATTGAAGCCAGCCTTTATTTTTTTTAGGTTGTTCTAAAAGCCAATGTAGAAATGATTCAGCGGAACATTGTGCATTCATATCAATTTTTGCAAAATCACAATATCCACTACGTGATAATAATAGCATATCTTGATTACCAAAATGTTCTTTAAAACGCTTAAATAATGTATGATTATGTAATATTATTTGCATAATTGAATTAACATAACAACTATTATTTATATTTTTTAATCTTATTTTTTCATATGGACCATCTAAATCATCTGTAGGGTCCGTATAAAAATCATTTTTTTTTGATTTTTCAATTTCTTTATAACTTGATTTATTCGAATAATCAGGTATATAATTAGTATTTAAAAATTCTTCATTTCGATATTTAGATGAAATTAACCACAGTTTTTTTAATTCTAATTCTAGAATTTTATCATGATTATTCATTTTTTATAATATATAAAATTAAATAATCATAATTAATCAATTTTTTATAAATATAATAAAAATTTGATTTTATAAATATTCTATTCTATTATTTATAACTTATTAATTTAATGTCAATAAATAAAATAAATGGACTAACAAGACGTCTTATTGGAGATAGGTCTGAAAAAGATTTTATGTCTTCAGTGCCATGTCCATCATGTAATAAAATCCAATATTATCAAAATTTAAATTCGTATAATTATAATTATCCTGGTGTAGATATTCGTTGTCAAAAATGCGATATTTATATTCAATTAAAATCCGGTAAGAAATATCCTAAATTACTTATCGATATTGACTGCTATCTAATTCAATGTAGCACTCGACATATTACATTACAATGTTTTAGATATTATTCTAATCGATTTTATTATGCATATTTACAGTATGATTCTATAACAGGTTTGCCTATTTATGCTATAATTTCACAGCTATTATCTATAAATGATTTACATAAGAGTAAAAATTATATCTTATGTAAAGCAGATGATTCAACTTATTATAATTTTAATCATAATTTAAGATATATTAAAAGTATTACTACTAAAAAATCTGTGTTAGAATCGAATGAAAATGATGAAATTAAAATCGATGTAATTGAAATTCCTTAGAACTATTAAATTAATAAATTTTTATTTTAAATATTTTTTGTCATAGCTTGTTGTAATATTTTTAAATAATATAAATTATCTTTTAAACTTGCTAATATACATCCTTTATATATTTTATCATCTAATGGTGGTATAGGATATGTTAAATGTGGTTGCTGATTAATAATTAAATTTATTGCCATGATTATTAAATATGCTTTCGAACGTTTGTTTGTTCTACTATACCCAAATATAAATAAATCATATAAACAATCTATATATTCTTTTATATGTTTACTAGTGTATGTTTTTAAAATTTCCCATATAATCCATATAAAATCACGTCTATATTTAAAATCAACTTTTTCAATAACTCTACTTGATACTATCATATTACCGTTATGAAATGATTTTTCAAATTGCAATATCCAACTATACCAATAAATTATATTTGATTCTCGACTACTTAAACTGTCATTTGTAAGATAATTACATATTTCTGATAATGGTATTATTATTTCTTTTGGGTCATCTGTTTTAATAAATTGATTTACTAGATTTAAATTTTTACTTATTAAATTTTGTTTTTTATTTTCCATATTAAAATCAGCAGCTTCAATTTTTACTAATTTTAATAATTTATTGGTTTTAGCAGATGCATTTAATGTTATTATAAAAAATATAAAATTACGTAAAACCTGGTCATTTATTAATGATAATTGATTTACTTTTTTATCTCTAAAATCATATTTATTATAATGTTCATAAAAATTACGTATAAACAATAAACCTTGAACACATGCACTATTTATTTCATTAAAATAATTATTTATTAATGTATGTAATACTTTATCATATTGTCCTGATAAAATTAATTCAGTTGATAAATAATATGCTTTTTCGATATTTTTTGTATATATTGCTGAATTAAATGCCTTTGTTATTTCACGAATATCATTATTTAATATTGTTCTATTTTTTAATGTAAGTGGTATAAATGTTGATTCAAATTTTTTTGATAAAAAAGTATTCATTTATTGATATAAAATCATATAATTTTTAAAGCCATTTACTGAATAAATTTGTTAGTTTATTTATTGATGTATCTTTTTTATTTATTTCAGATGATGTTTTTGAGTCCGATTTATATTTTTTGTGAAAATAATCAATTATATTCTCGGAATAAGTGTTTGAATTTATCTCTATTTTATATCTAAATTGCTTTTCTGCCTCTTTATAACTTTCACCCGGTATAAACCGTGTCATTACAAAATTATGAATATATTCACGAGTTAAATCAGTATCATCTAATGATGGATGAAACTCTGTTAGTGAAATTAACATAGTATAAAATGTTGATGCATGACGCCTTAAACAATTGTATATTTTACCAGTATATTCTTTAAATAATTCATAATTTACAGATGTTCTACCACCCATTGCATCTATCATTTCAGGAGTTATTCTTATCTCTGGTGAAACTGGTTTTGGATCTTTACCTAAAATATAACCAAAATCAATATGAAAAAGAATACCCTTATTATTTAACATAATATTATCTAAATGTCTATCACCAATACCTAATAAATAGGTAATTACACAATAAGCTGCACAACTTTTTGTAAATTTATCTCTAAATTCATTAAAAGAAATATTATTTTGCTCTAAAATATAGTTTTGAATTGTAAATCCTAAATCTTCTTTTATATGATATAATGTATATGAATTTGGCACAAATTGTATATAACCGTATTTTTCGGATAATGGTAAGATATTATATGTAATAATATTAAAGTCTATACCCTCCTCTATTTTTAATAGATGGTCCATTAAACCAATCATTTTCATTATAATTTCTTCTTTTCGAATATCATCTTTTTTTAACATTATGTAAAACAATTGTTCATGTTTTTTTACATTATCAATATATTTACAAGGTAATATAATTGGCTTTGTTTTAGATTCTATTGTTTTAATATGTTCTACATTAATTCCTGTAAATTCTTGTTCAAAATTAACTGGTAAATTAAATGTTTTCTTGATATTAAAATCAAATTCTCTTATATATTTCTTTATATTTTCATTTATATCATTTGGATTATTTTCGGCTATTTGTATTATATTCATTGTAAAATCATAACCATTTTGAAATAATTTATAAGTTTTTGTTTCAAGATGTTTCACTAATTTATATCTAAACTGTTTAAAATAATCAGCTGATGACATTTTATCTTTTATATTTTGCGTTAATGTCCAAAATAAATTATTACATATATTTATATTATTTATAGACTTATCTATTAAAGTATTTTCCATTGCATCCGCTATATTTGTAAAATCTTTGTAATAGTGCATCAAGTTTATAAACCATGATAAGTAATACGATATTTCTTTTATATCACATTCTTTTAACAAATCTATTATCTTATATATGATAGGTGGATAAGTCAATTTACGAGATAAAATTAAGAAAATATCTTCACATGTTAATTTATTACAACATGACCTAGTGCACATTAATTCCCAACATGAGACTACGCGTTCGGTTGAGTTTAAAATATCGATACATTCCTTACGAAATTCATCGTTTTCATTTTCCCAATCAATTGATTGTATTAATTGCGTTGTCCATTTTGAATGACCTCTAAAATATTTACGATTATTTCTTAGAATATTTTTCTCGCGTTTTTTATAAATATGGTCTGGAAAATAATATTGTATTTCTCTAAATGTGCTAAAATAATATTTTGATATTTGGTTCCAAGCTTTACATACTTGTGCTATATTTCTATAATCTCGGATATCTAATGGTAATAAATCAAAAATAGTTATTAATTTCGATAATGACTTTAATTTTATTATTTCATCAAAACATTCTTTACATGAACGTTCTTTTTCACTAAAATTAAAATATGATTTTATATTTAAATATGATGTTCGAAATGCATTTGATATAGGCTTTTCTATAGCGTCCCATTGTTGTTTTGGTATATTATCGGATATACACGATATTTCAATAAAATAATTGGAACATTGATAGCAAAATATTTTTCCGCAATTTCTACAATGATGTTTTCGAAGTAATAATGTAAATTGCACTTGACAATTTTGACAATTTGTTATATTTTCATCTTTCACCCATACATGTCTTTTTCTCTCATTAATATCAGATGAAAATGTCTTATATAAGTCTTGTCTAATTGTTGGGGATAATTCATTTATTGATTCATTATCTAAATACATCGATATCGATAAATCTAAATTATTTTTTTTATATATTTTATCCATTTATCTTAATAAAATATATTAATGTTTATTATATTTTTTTATAATCACATATTTATTAGACATTTTACATTAAAATAGATATTTATCCTATCATTATTCACATTACCATTTGCGAAGCAAGTCTTTCATGTATTATTTGATTTAATTACATTTATTTTACGCTTATTTTATATGATAAATATATCTGGTTTGCGTTAATTTATGTTATCCTATCATTATTCACATTACCATTTGCGAAGCAAGTCTTTCATGTATTATTTGATTTAATTACATTTATTTTACGCTTATTTTATATGATAAATATATCTGGTTTGCGTTAATTTATGTTATCCTATCATTATTCACATTACCATTTGCGAAGCAAGTCTTTCATGTATTATTTGATTTAATTACATTTATTTTACGCTTATTTTATATGATAAATATATCTGGTTTGCGTTAATTTATGTTATCCTATCATTATTCACATTACCATTTGCGAAGCAAGTCCATTATGTATTATTTGATTTAATTACATTTATTTTACGCTTATTTTGTATAATAGATAGCTCGTTAATCATTAAATAAAAATATTAATACTAATTTTATTAAATATAATTAATATTAATTATTGAATAGATTGATTTTTTTTATTTTTAGCAACAATATTCCAATCATATATATAATCTAAATTATAATTATGCTTTTTAAATAAACAAATAAATAAATTACGTAATAAATCATAATCCGGCTTTTGTTTAAACTTTAATAATCTACAATATTTCATATATAATAAAAATTCTCTTGGTATATCATTACATAAATCTGTTAAACTTGTATCATATTTGACTTTAAAAATATTTGAAGACCTCTTTTCTTTAGTAGAACCATCTAATCCTTGCCATGGTAATGTTCCTTTTAAAAAGAATATTAACATATACCCAATTGACTCTAAATCATCTCTTCTACTTTGTTCAATACCTCTATGATTTCTAATTGATGAATAGCGAAATGAACCTGTAAAACTCTTCTCTGTTGAATATTCTATATGTTGTCCTTCCAACATATATCGTTTAGATAAACCAAAATCAATTAAATAAATACGACTTTTATTCTTACCAATACCGATTAAAAAATTATCTGGTTTAATATCACGATGAATAATACCCGCATTATGAATACTTTCAATTCTATTTAATATTTGAATACCAATCATTAATGTAGTTTTTAATGTAAATTTCTTACCACAAAAATCCAATAAATCTTCTAATGACGGACCTAAACATTCCATAATACAGATATAATTCTTTTTTGTTTTTCTAAAATCATATATCTCTGGAAATCCGACATTATCATTTATATCTTTATATATACGATATTCAAAATCTAATCTAGAAGCTTTTTTTAATTCTTCTACTTTTATAGCAACTAATTCATTCGTATTTTTATCGATAGCTTTATATACTACACCGAATGCACCAGTTCCAATTTTTTTTATAATTTCATAGTTAGATAAATCATTAGACATTATATTAGTTATTAGCTTATAATAAGCATAGTTTTATATTATTTTTAATTATACGTATTTATTTATTAAAAATAATAATTTATTAAAAAAAATTATTTATCTAAACAAACTTCCAAAATCATCCTGTTTATATTTTTTGTTATTTTCTTTTTTAACTACAATATTATTTTCTAAATTAACTATTTCCTTTCTTTGATTTATATAACCTTCTACTCTTTCTTTTATAAAATCTAATGTATATATTTCATATGTTAAATTCTTATTTAATACATAATCATAAGGTATTAGAATATATCCATTTTGTCCAAATGTCTGACCAAATGTAGATGCCATTATAAACATCTTTCTTTCTTCAATATATCCAACTAATACACCACTTATACCCCCTAATTTTTTATCAATTTGTTCATCAGGCATCCACATATAAGTTTCTATATTATTTAAATCATAATATACCGAAAATCCTATTAATAATGGATATTTATTATTTAATAATGCTTTTAAGGTTTCTAAATTTTGTTCTACTCGATAAATATCTATAAATTTAAAAGCATTACTTTGTTCATATAATTTACCAGATATTTCATTTACTAAATTATCATTTGTTGTTGGAAATTGATTCTCACTACATATTCCATTCTCTTTTATAGACATAAATATAGATTCCAAACTTAATAATGATTTTACATTTTTATAAAATTTTATATTTCTATATATAAACATTGCTGACGGTGGAAATATTGGCAAACTATTACTTCTAAGTAATTGATAATGTAATAAATAAACTACTGATATAATTGGATTAAACGGAAATTGATTCATATTTTGAATTTGAGGAAAATTATTTCTTAAGTCAATATAATTCGGTAATTCATTTGCCAAATTAAATTTTCTTTTTAAAGTAATCATATCTAAATATTTAAATTCAAAACCTGGGAAACTAGGTATCAAATTATATCTTTCATTATAAAATATTTGATTATTTAATGTCTGTATTTTATTTATACTTGATTGTTCATCTAATTGCACACTTTCAGAAGCACCCATTATTATATTTATGTATAATTCAACATATTTTTAATTATCTTTATTCGCACTTGATTATAAAATAAAAATTGTATTAATAATCTTATTTTATAATAACGTTTTTAATATTGGTATATCTTTTATTAACCCAGTATTTTCATCATATTCAATTTCACTATTTTTTGTTAGTTTTTTTTCTACAATCATTTTTTCTAATTTCTTTTGAATATATTCTTGTTCTAATGGATTTATTTCTCCTTGTTCAACCATCCGATTTAAATATTCTTTAATACGGGATTTCTTTGAATACATATCTAAACGATTCCATTTCTTTTTAAAACTTAATTCATTTAGTTTATCCGATAAATCATTTTCACTATTAAAAAAGGTTGATACTTTTTCATGTATTAATACTTTCTTATTTTTTGAATTATTTTTAACATATTCCATATATGAAATTGTGCTTTTAAATTTATCTAGGTCAAATTGGTTTCCTCTATAGTCTTTTATAACTGGTTCTTTATCTTCTTTTGTTTCATTAGTTGATATAATTTTATCGACTTCGACATTATTATCATTGTTATTATTACATAATACCGATTCATTATTAAAATCAATTATTTTTGCTCTTAATTCTTTTAACATTATTATGAAATTAATAATTTAATTTAAAATAAAAATTATTTTCAATTATTAATAATCAAATTTTTAATTTTAAATTTGATAATATAAAGTTTTTTATTTACTATATATTAAAACTTGAAATGGATAATTTAAATGATTGCATTATGCAAATTGCGGATGATTGCTTTAAAAATGTATCACCGTCTATTTCATTAAATGAATTATCTGTATATTGTAGCACTCTATTACTTAGTGTTTATGATAAGAAAACATATGATAAAGAAGTATTTCAACCATGGTTAAAACAATTAATCGCACAATTATATCCTTCAAAATTTGGTCATCATTTTAATAATTTTAAAATTATTGACCGAAATGAACAAGTTAATAAACTTAAAAATATTCCCGTTATTGAACAACGTAGTGAAGAATGGTATAAAATTAAAGAAGATAGTATTGGTGCAAGTGAATGTGCTACTATCTTTGGTGATAATCCATATCAAACTAAAAATCAATTAATTTTAAAAAAATGTGGTCATAAAGATAATAAAGAAGAAATTCCGAGTGTTCATATAACTCATGGTGTTAAATACGAACCGATTATTCAACGAATCTATGAAGATTTACATAATACACAATTATTAGAATTTGGTAGTATTAAACATCCTAATTATTCATTTATTAGTGCATCTCCTGATGGTATTACACCTACCGGAGTTATGATTGAAATTAAAGCACCATATGCTAGAATTATTAATGGTATTCCACCTAAATACTACTGGTATCAAATGCAACAACAATTACAAGTATGTGGATTAGATAAAGTAGATTTTGTTGAATGTAAAATTACTGAATACCATAATTTTGATGATTATAAAGCAGACTTTTATGATGACCCTAATGAACCTTTAAATAAATTTGGAAAACATAAGGGAACATTATTAGTATGTATTGATAATCAAGCTACTACTGAATATAAACCATATTATTATGTATATCCGCCTAGATTTTTAAAAACAAATGAAATACAAAAATGGCTAAATGATGAACGTAAAAAAATTGAAAAGGAAGGCCGATATATGTTTTGTAAAAATGTATTTTGGACTCTTGAAATATATAAATTAACTGAAGTATGGCGTGATGATGAATGGTGGAATAAACACATTCATTTATATATTGATATGTGGAAAGAAGTCGAACAATACCGTAAAAGTGGTATTGAATCATTATTAAATAAAAAAAATACTACTAGAACATATAAACCAAAAATTGAAGATTGTATGATTAATACGGATGATGATACTCATCGATTATTATGGTTTGAATATGACCATCCTGATGATATTGAAAGTTATTTTTCAGATAATGAAATTAATGAATTAAATAATACTTGTTTAATTTATTCAACGGATGATTCAGATATCGATACTAATATTAAACCAAATGAAAAAAGAATTATGAAAGTAAAAAAATCTACTATTCCTGTTAAAAAACAAACAAATATTTACAGTGCCGGTAATAATCGTTGTTGTATGATTGATTCCGACGATGATTAGAATATTATAGAAATTTTTATTTTAAGTATAACTAGAACATATATACATATTATATTCAAATTATACATAGTAATGGTTGATATAACCGATAAAATATAATTTAAAATTTCAGAAATCCAAAAAACTATAGAGTTTTTATTTTTTACTTATTTTTATTTATAATAAATAAAGTTGGCAAGGGTCTATATTTTGCGGTTATGTCTCGCGGAATTGAGACAGTTCATTCATAAAAATGAGACCACTGCTAAAAATTTGAGACCGATGTATCATATGCAATATTGCGTGTGGTGAGACGGTATCAAATAAATAAGACCGGGTATCGCGTAAATGAGACCGTTTTAAAAACTAAATATATATTAAATATAATTAATAAAAAAATGACTTATTTATGTGAACGTTGTGGATATCAAAATAATAGACAAGATATGTTAATTAGACATTTAAAAAGAATTAAACCATGTAATCCATATTTAAAAGATATAAGTTTATCAGAGTTATTTAATAAAATAAAAAAACCAAATGAAGATTTTAATAATAAATATTATTGTGAATATTGTAATAAAGAATATAATAGTAGAGCATCAAAATATAGACATCAAATAGAATGCAAGAATAATAAATCTAATTTAGAAACAACCAATGATAATATAAAAATGGACTTATTAAAAAAAGAAATTGAATTATTAAATGCTAAATTACAAATTAAAGAATTAGAAAATAAACTTAATAATTCTGTATTAATTCCTAATAAACAAAATGAAATTACTACATATATAAATGATAAATCATTAATAAATGAATTAAATAAAGAAACAAAAGATAATAACATTGTTTCGGTTTCTAAACAAATTATTAGTGAACCAAATAAACAAAATAATATAACATTATCAATTGATTCAAATAAAAACAATAATATTACAAATAGTAATAATATTATAAATAATAATATTACAAATAATAATACAAATCATAATAATACAAATAATATTATTGCTATTAATAATGATTTAACTAATATTAGAGAATATTTAGAATCAAATAATAATATATTACCTTACTCAAAATTTGATGTTTCTTTATTATATGATAATGATGGAATTGGATTAAAAGATTTAATTGAATCTGATATGGAATATTCATTTAAAAATCATAATGATTTTCTTAATTATGCAATGAAAAAGATATGTTTTAATTGCCATACACCACGGAATATTAATATGTATTACGATGATAATATTAATAAAGTTGTTGTTAAAGTAGGAGACGGTGTTACTAGTAATTATAATTTAAATGAAATATTTAATGATTTTATTAATCAACTTAAAAATATAATAAATAAAGCAAGTAAATATCATTATGAAAAGAATAATATTCAAATATCTGATTCAAGTTATATTGATATAAAATTAAAAAAATATGACAATGAGAATAGTGAAAATATTATATTTTTTTTAGATTTAGTATGTGAAAATAATTTAAAATTTCGTGATTTGCATAAATTCGAATTTAATATTAATAATAAAACTGTAAAAGAGGAAACAAAATTAAAAAGACCGATTGATTTATCATTAGAAGGACCAATTAACTTTGAAGATGTTGATAGATTTGTATTCCATACATATCATAATAAGGATTTTTATAGAGATATATTTAATGATACACTTTATGAACATTCAACTAAAAAATTTATCGGACCTAGAACAGAATATGTTCATTTACAAAATGGAAGAGATAAATATGGTAATTTTCTATCAAATAATGAATTAGTAAATAATTAAAAAATATTAATATAAAAAGTATAATTTATATTACTATATTTAATATGAAAGTTGCTTTAATTACTGGTATTAATGGACAAGATGGGTCTTATTTAGCAGAATTATTATTAGATAAAGATTATATTGTATGGGGTATTATTCGTCGTGCATCAACTTTTAATACAAAGCGTATTGACCATTTAAAAAACAATAATAATCTTAAACTTCGTTATGCAGATTTAACTGATAGTTCCTCTTTAATGAACATCCTATACGAAATTAAACATAATTATACTCAAATGACACGATTAGAAGTTTATAATTTAGCCGCAATGTCTCATGTTAAAGTATCTTTTGAAATGCCGGAATATACAGGTGATGTTGATGCTATAGGTGTTTTACGATTACTTGAAGCTATTAGAAACACTGGTTTAATTGATATTACTAGATTTTATCAAGCTTCTACATCTGAATTATATGGTCTTGTCCAGGAAAAAATACAATCCGAAAATACACCATTCTATCCTCGTTCGCCATATGGTGTTGCTAAATTATATGGGTATTGGATTACTAAAAATTATCGTGAAGCTTATGGTATGTTTGCATGTAATGGTATTCTTTTTAATCATGAAAGTCCTCGACGCGGTGAAACATTTGTTACACGTAAAATTACTCTCGAATTAGGCAAAATTGTTCGTGGTGAAACTGATAAACTTGTTTTAGGTAATTTAGACTCTTTACGCGATTGGGGACACGCAAAAGATTATGTTTATGGTATGTGGTTAATTTTACAGCATGATAATCCTGACGACTTCGTATTATCTACAGGTGAATATCATTCTGTTAGAGAATTTGTTGAAAAGGCTTTTGCTCTAAAAGGTTTTAATATTAAATGGAAGGGATTTGGTGTAAATGAAATTGGTTATGATGATAATACCGGTAAAGAATTAATATTTGTATCTGAAAAATATTTTAGACCAGCGGAAGTTGATGAATTATTAGGTAATTCATTTAAAGCTCGTTCAATACTTGGATGGACAACATCATATTCATTTGATGATTTAGTAAAAGAAATGGTTGATAATGATTCTAATTGATTATATTTTTTTTTGTTTTGGTGATTTCCTTTTTTGTATTTTTATTGATTTTATCTTTTTAATTCTACCTCCGTTAATATTAATTGGTATTTTATCTTTTTGTAATTTTATTAAATATGCTTCTAATTCGTTATTTTTACTATTTATTTTGTCAATTTCTTCATTAATTCTACTTATATAATCTTCTATTAATTCTTTATTATTTTTAGTTTGACTTGTATTATTATTTTCTAATAGTTTTGGTTCTTCTAATGGTTTTAGAATTGATAAATTATTATTTGAGTTTGTTTGTATTGATAAATTATTATCTGATAATTTTTTAATTGATGATTGTCTTGTAATTTCTTTATTTATATTTTTAATTAATTCATCATCGTTTGTATTAAATGACTTTGAACTATATGGAATTCCCTGTAAAATATAACTTAATATAACTTCATTTTTATTCAATCCAGAAGGTCCTATATTATATTTACCATTAGTATTTGTAATTCCTATGTCTGATAATTTTCCTAAATTAAATTTATTCAAATGATTATTTACATAATCTATTCTTTCAGTTATATTTATATCTGGATTTTTATTATAATTTTGTATTAAATAGGTAAATATTTTATATTTATTTCCAGGAATACCTGCACCTACCAAAATATTATCATTTTTATTCATTTATAATAAAATGATATTATTTATTTATTTTCTACGTCTTTCTTGAGAACGACGTTTTTCTTGTGAATTACGTTTTTGACATGGAGTTCCTTGTTTTTCTTGACCACCTTTTTGTTGGCTTCTACGTTTTTCTTGAGAACGACGTCTTTCTTGATTTCTTTGACCACCTTTTTGTTGACTTCTACGTCTTTCTTGAGAACGACGTTTTCTTTGACCACCGACTAATTGAACATTTGCAGAACTTGCAATAGTTTGAATTTTATTATCTAAATCTTGAGTTTTTAATGATAATTCATTTTTTAAATCAGATACTAATTGTTTTGCATTTTGTAATTCTTGTTGGATTGAATTATCAACAGATTGTATTACTGGTTGTTCGAATGGTTGTTCTAATTGTTGTTCTAATTGTTGTTCTAATGGTTGTTCTAAAGGTGTTTGGACTAATGATGGTTGAACTAATGATTGTTGTTTTTGGTTAATACATGCATTTTCATAATATTTTTCAATTAATTCAAGTGCTTTTTTTACAGTTGTTCTAAATCCATCTGGAAATACTGTAGCTGGTATTTGTTTAGAATTAATAAATTCACGTAATGCATCGACGGAAGTATATGTAGCATTATTATTATAATACTTATTATACATTGATTCTAAATTTTTAGCTTCATCTACTGTTAATATAGGAGAACAGTTTTTAAATAATGGTCTTAATCCACCTCTTTGTTTTTTTTGACTATTCATTATATAATATAATATTCTAAAATAAATTTGATTATTCTAAATTAATAGTTTATTTAATAACAAAATTAAAAATGGACCCTTTAATAATTTTAAGTGACTGGTTAAAAACACCAGGAGCTCATATTGTTAAGTCTTCTATTACACCAGATTTATTAAAAGAATTAAATAATATTTATGATTATAATACTTTATATATTTGGTATTATAATGTTCGTAAATTTTTAATAAATCAAATTCAGAAATATGGTAAGGTAAAAAAAAATAATTTACAATATTTCAAATACTTTTATACTGGTAATAAACAAATTGATTTTCAAAATATGAAAAAGTATAATAATATATATATCTCAGTATTTGAAGTTTGTAATTTCTGTTTAAAATTAAAACATGCTAATAATGAAATTATTAATTATGTTAATAATATTTATAATACTATTGTAATATTAAATAATAATTATATATTTACTAAACATAGATACGATTTATTTCAAAAAATGAATCAACTTGGTTTAGATAATGATATTATTAAATACACTATTTTACCATATGTATAACTTTTTATTTTTATATCAAGTCTAAATACGATGACTCATAATAAATATAGTATTATATCAATATAAATAATTAATATTATTTAAAACTTATCTATCATTAATTTATATGTTAAGATATATAAATGAATATATTTATAAAAGATTATATGTAAATAATTATAAATTATATTTACCAATTATACCTAGAGAAACTGAATGTTGTGGATGTGGATGTTATGATTGTATTTGGATACAATATTATGAAAAAAGAAGATTACATGATATATATTTTAGAGCATTATCAACGCATTGATTTATCTAATTTTTCAATTAATTCTGGTTCGCGAACTTCCATGGTTTTTAATAATAAATTGATATGGTCATTATTTAAATGAATGCGTTCATCATTAAATGCATATGTAGCATCACGCATATTATATTTATACATAATAGTTACACCACCTGGATGAACTTTTAAATAATATGTGCAATCATACCATTTACCATTAATTTTTAAATATACTTTACTATAATCCATTATAAAGTAAGATATATTTTTATTATTTTATATTTCTAAAAAAATAAAAATTTGATACTATAATATAAATTTAAATATAAACATTAAATTATAAAAATGACATTATTATCATTTCAAAATGGTATTTTAGATTTAGAATTAAATCAATTTATTGAAAAATCAATTGATAAACCGGATTTTAATTTAAATTTTAATAAATCATTAATTGATTTAGAATATCAAGATAAAATAGAAGAAAAATTGTTTTATAACAATTTAGGTATTGAACAAGGTAATAAATTAATTAATTATCTTTCAAATACAATATATGGAAATAAGCCAAATAAATTATGTATATTTTATGGTAGTGGTGGTAATGGTAAAACATTATTAAAATATGTGATTAATAATACATTTGAAAATATGTCATTTAATTCTCAAATATGTCCAATTATAGCAGATAATTTATATATGAAAATAACTCATAATTTAGTAGATGAAATTAAAAATAAGAAGTTTATGTTTATACCTGAGATTATAAATCAAGATAAAATAAATGGAAATGCAATAAAAAGTTTATGTAGTAATCAAGAGATAATAATAAATATAAATAATAATTTAGTAAATTTTAAATGTAATTCGTTATTAATTATGGAAAGTAATAATAAATTAGATATTAATAATGAAGATTTAGGTTTATTAAATAGAATAGAATATTTTGAATTTAAAAATAGATATGTCAATAAAATAATTAATGATTGCAATGAAAATGAATTACCAGTTGATAATAATATAATAAATGAAATAAATACTGATAAATTTAAGTTAAATTTAATAAGTTTAATAATAAATTTAAATTAAAAAAATATATTTTTATTTTGATTTAGATAAAGCATTATGATTAATAACAACTAATAAACGTTCTTTTATATTCGGTATTTTAAATATATCATAAACTATTTTATTATTTAATGCAAACTTATCAAAATACTCCATATCAAAATTAAATGGAAGTAATACAACATAAAATTTAAATGAATTTTTTATATATAAATCTAAAATAATATCTTCTAAATATAATGGCTTTGCGAGTGTATCTTCAATATATAATCTTAATGATTGCACTTTTTTATAATTTGGACCACCCCATGGAAAATCAGAAAATATAATATCTTGTTTTAATTTTAAATCATTCTTTAAAAAACAATAATTATCATTATAATAACGAAATGAGGATTTAACATCTGTATATTTACGATAAATATTAATATTATTTTTAATAAAATCTAATCGTTCATCATCAATTTCAACTATATTAATTTTTTTAAAGTAATATTGAAATAAATATGTTAAACCACCAAAACCACTATTTGTTTCAGTTAAAACCATATCTGATAATTTTAAATTATATTTTGTTAATAAATGTTCTTTTAACCAATTAATGAAACTTATTAATAGTTTTATTTGTTTTCGTCCAGCCATTTCATAATTTACATCATTTTTCGGTAATTGTAATAAAGATGATAGTTTTTTTTTAATATTTAAATCTAATTGTTTAGGAATAAAGTAATTATTATTCATTATTATTATAATAGTATATTTTATTTATTCAATAATTTAACTTTATTTAATTATATAAATTTATGATTTATATAATAATTTTTAATGTTTTTTATCTAGTTTATAACCTATATTATTGTAATATATTTTTATATATAAATTTAAATAAATTTGATTATATTTTTAAATATTTCATATTAACTTCAGAATTAGATGAACAAAGCAAAAATTGCTTTATATTCATATGCATTTTCAATTTTGATTATTATAATCCACGGTGTCGCGTCCCATATTTACTCAAAGCATTGTGCAGCGGTGTCCTTTTTCGGTTATTTTGATACAGTATTAAAAATAGGTAGTCCATCATGTCAAACGATATTATATATTGTTAATAAATCACATGAATTTTATGCTATGCTGGTGTTATCAGTAGTAAGTGCGTTATCTTCTACTATATATTTAATACATGAATATATATTACATAAAATGGAAGTTAATAAAATTGATAATAATCCGATTGACTTAACAAATATAAAAAATATGCAAGGAATGAATGAAATTAAATTACAAGAAATTATAAACTCATATTATAGCAATCTTAATAAAGAAACTCATAAATAAGCTTTGTTCAAAATATACTAGATTATTAATTTAATCTTAGACATATATACATTTGAAATTTGACAGTAATAAGATAAATTAAATCTAATTCAATCATTTTTTTTTATTTAAAGTTTATTTATTTATTTTATTATATATAATGTTTAATTCACAATATTTACAAGATAAATTTTTAGAAGAAAACGTGTTTAAAGGATTTAAAAATGGTTTCTTTTTTGATGTTGGTGCTCATGATGGTTTAAATATAAATAATACATTATATTTTGAAAAATATAATAATTGGACTGGTGTAAATATTGAACCAATGAAAAATATTTATGATAGATTAGTTATTAATCGTCCAAATTGTATTAATTTAAATATTGCTATTTCAAATAATGATGGTAATGCGGAATTTATATATAATACTGGTTATACTGAAATGTTATCAGGTTTAAAAGATACTTATGACCAAAGACATCTTAATCGTTTAAATAATGAAAATCTTCAGTTTGGTTCTAAAACAGATACTATAAATGTTATTACTAATAAAATGGAAACTATTTGTAATAATCATAATATTGAACACATACATTATTTATCTATTGATGTTGAAGGTGCCGAATTTGAAGTTATAAAATCTATTAATTTTGACAAAGTATTTATTGATGTAATTGAATTTGAAAATAATTATCCAGATAATAGTAAAGAAATTATTGAATATTTATTAAATAAAAATTACAAATTATTATTGTATAGTCATGATATTTTTATGATTCATAATAATTCTCAATTTATAAAGAATTTATAATATTTTTTTATTATTTTATTATATAGAATATAATGAGAGTTGCATACGAAAATAATTCATATGAAGTTTTAATTGATGATAAAACTAAAAAGATTAGTCAAATTAAAATACGCAGAAATAATCCTACTATTATGAATATAGTTAAAATTTTAGCTGTTTTAACTGTATCTTTATTCATTTTAGATTTTTTTATGGATATTGGTGAAAATTTAGTTTCTGGTGTTTCTTCAGTTATGTCTTCATCTACACCTACAAGTTCTGTTCAAACCGGTGGTGCTGGAATTAGTTTCATTCGTTCAGTTGGTAAATATTTATTAGCTATTTTAACCATTGGTTTATACTTCTTTTCATTCGAATGGTCAATTTTAGGTAATGAAGAACAAGATAAATTGGTTAATACTAAATGTTTTAATGATAGAGTTTTTTCAGAACCATCATCAACTACTACTACTACTACACCGTCTGCAGATGTATCAAAAGATACAACTACTGTAAATTCTAAAACCGAATTAACACCTACACAATCTACAACAACTATAGAATCTAAACCAACAGGACAAACCGCTACAACTGATTCTACAGTTCCATCTGCAACATCATCTAATTCGGTTCCAGCACCCGCACCAGTTAATTCAGATTCAAATTCTAAAGTTGAAAAATTTACTAATTATTATGGTAGTTCATTAAGTTATGCACCTTTTGAATAAAAAAAATAAACATATTGTATTTTTCTAGAATAAAAATATTGTAATAAAAATATATTAAGTATGCTTTTTATTATAATATTTCTCAATTGCTAACTGTTTTTCAGGATAAGTAGCAAAATCAAATGTTTCACCATCTCGACAAATAACTAAATATATATTTTTATCAGTATTTGTAGGTGGAAAACAATTTAAACAATATGGTTTCGTAATATTATTACAATTTATTCCATATAAAGTAGGTATAAAACATACACTACATTTAAAACATGAATTAATTTCTATTTCAATTTGAGGAGATTCACATCTATCGATATCAATTATATACGACATCTTTTTGTTATAATGATTTAATTTAAAATTTTATAATTATAATTATTATCAAATTTTTAGTTTCTTTTAATTATTAATATAAGTTATTTATATTAATTATGGATGAATATGCGGTAAATAGTGATATTTTTAATTTATCGACATTTACATACATAAAATAATACTACGTATAGATAATGTCGATTATGTATTTTTATTAAATTCTTCACCTAAATACCGCTAATTATTACTGATTAATAGGCGGTAAATAGTGATATTATTAATTTATCGACATTTACATACATAAAATAATACTACGTAAATATAATGTCGATTATGTATTGTTATTAAATTCTTCACTTAAATACCGCTAATTATTACTGATGAATACGATGTAAATGATAAAAAAAATACTTATTCTAATAAATCTAAATAATCCTGATATAAACATCCACCATATTCCATATGTGCCATTTGTCCAGGCATATCATAAAGACAACCTTCACAAGTTATTATATTTTGTTGTTGATTATCATTATCTATTTCAATATTTACTTGTAAATTATTTCTACGTTGTCTATTATATTCTTTATATTTTTCAATTTGTTCTAGACGTTCTCGTTCGTCATCATCAGATGCATTTGAATCCCATTGTGAATCATCATCTGATGTATCACTTTTGTTTGAATCAGATAAAACATAATTTTCATCTTTATTATCGGATGAATTTGACAAAATATCTTCATTCGAACTACTTTGATTATCAGTATCATTACATTCAGACTCACTATGAGAATAATTTAAATCATTTTCAGAATCGGAGTTATAATTTAAAGAAACTAAACTATTAGGATTTTTATTATTTTTAAATTTAATTATAATAGTATTTTTAATTACTATGGATTTTAAAATAGGTTTAGATAATTTTTTATTATTATCATTAATAGTTAATTTACCAGATCTAAGTTTCATTTTTTTACAAAATAAGTAAATAAATTAAAAATAATCAAATTTTTAAAATAAATAAAAATATTAATTTATTATAAGTAAAAATAGTCTAATAATGGGTAATTCTACAAGTAAAAAAATGTCTAAACAACAAGTTAAGTATGCACCTAATTCGGTATTAATGAATCATGTTAATGGGTTTATAAAGACATTAATGGAAACAAAAACTGAGAAATTATTTCATGATAAAAATAGTTGTAAAAACATTCATATGATTTTAGAAGATAGAATATTAAATGCTGTTTCTAAAAACGATTTAATTGGTCTTCGTTCAAATGGATTAAACTTAATTATTGGTTATGAATATGTTGACCGACAAAAATTAGATTCCGTTTGCTCTCATTTTAAAAAATATTATTTAAAAAAATTAGAATTGGCAGTAACTATAGGAACTATAGAAGATATTATTAATACCAAATTATTCTTTTTAAAAGAAAGACAATTTTGTTTAACTGAAGATGATAAACGAACTGTTTCATCTGATATAACCATTACTGAATCATCTGCATGGAAACGTGGTCAAAATAGAAAACCATATAATATACCAACTGTATATGCTGAAAATATTTTAAAAAGAGGTTCTAGAACAGAAATTTTAAAAAGTGTTCCCGATATAAAAGGTAGTGAAAATTATTTTATTTCTGAATTAGATAATCCAGAGGATTGTATTCGTAATAACGGATTTTGGGCAACTGCGGATATATTAGAAGATAAGGGTCGTATTCCGGTAAGAGGATTAACTGATTTTAAAGGGCAACAAGTTAATACCAAATGGTTTCAAATTTATGATGAACTTATTAATGATTTAATCTTAATTCATAAAAATTTAGAATCATTTTTATTACGTCTTGTTAAAATTGAAAATATTGCTGCAACTGATGCATCTGGTTCAGGCTATAAATATACTGAAATAGATATAACAGATTTAGATATGCAAAAATTAACAGATGAATTATTAAAAGTAATGACTGTAGACATTATCAATATTGAGAAAAAATATTTAAGTCTAATATTTACTCGTATTGAAACACGTAAATCTTTACAAGAATATGAATCAACCGAATTAAAAAGACGCACATTCGAAGAATCAACTAATGCATCTATTATTCAAAAACCTATAATTTCATCCATATCTCCTTCTTCTTTTACATCACCTAATATATCACCTCCATTATTTTCTAATCAAAGTCTAGGATATCAATCTCCTCAATTAGCATATCAACCATCACCAATTCAAAATCAAGGTTATCAAACTCCTCAATTAGCATATCAACAATCTCCCAATATTATGTATTATCCACAACAATCACAAATAAATTTTTTACCTCAACAAAGATTATAATAACGCTTAATATAGATAAGGTTTTAAAATAAAAATATGTTATTTTTGATTATTATAATAAATTTGCATTAATTCATCACGCGTTAATGCAATTTCATTTCTACAAATAGGACATTCGGTCTTTGCATTTGCAATAATACAATGTTTATGAACATAATGTCCACATGATTGTCTATCAAAACATTTTACTTTATGTGTGCAAATACAACATTCATCTGGTATTTCATATATTTTTGATGAATTTTGAATATTTCTTTTTTTATTCAGAAATAAATTCAAATCATTATTATAATTATTATATAATAATCCATAATTTAATAAAATTGAATTATTTAAATTACTAAAATTTATAATTTTATTATATTCTAAATCTAAATGATATATTTGTTCGGGTATTGTATCGCGAAAAATTTTAATAAAATTAGGTATAATCATATTCGCAGTAAATAATTTTTCAAATTCATTCGTTTCTTTAAAATTAAGACATAATGTTAATAATGAAATATAAATATCATTTATTAAATCAATATCAATTTTATTAAAACGATATTTATTTAATCTATTTTTATCGATTAATATTTTACTTATTATTAATGAATTTTTATTAAGCCAATTTAATCGGTCCAGGTCAGTATAATTACCTGTAAATTTTGAAAAATCATTTAAAATATTATTTAATTCATTAAATAAAATATTCATTTTATGTTTTATATTTCTAAAAATAAAATAATTTATATCAAATTTTAATAAAGTTTATTACATGTGTATTTGATATTTTATTTTCTTTTAATTTATGTATTGTTCGTTTATTACTTATATTTACTATACCTGTAATAGCATTTTCTTCAAACACTATTAACATAGATTTTATAAATTTAATCATTTCTTCATTCATTCTTGTATAATTATTTACTATAAATTCTAATAGCCCAATATAATATTTATTTGGATAACAATTCATATCCAGTAATAATTCACGACATTTCATAATAATTATTGGGTTATGAAGTATAATCCAATCTTTTTTATGAGTTTCATATATACGATATAATAAGTCTATGAATAATGTATAATTTTCTTTATTATTTTCAGATTTAAAATGATTAATTATATTTATTTTCATTTTTGATTTATTATACATTTTATTGATTATTATCAAATTTTACACTATTATCTTGTTCTACAATCACATGGATGTATATCATTGACATATTTACAACTTGTTTTAAATAAACTGTTTTCATACCAAGTAGTTGTATTTCCATTACATACTCCATTAATAAAATTTGTTTCTATTTCCAACTGATTATTCATATAAAATTTACGATAAATACCATGTAATTTATTATTTTGAAAATTTGTAGATACTTCAATAGAACCATTATAATACCATTGTCTAAATATACC
>VFQS010000808.1_pt1 | contig 31724 bp, 31 predicted proteins | sample 3512361 | NCBI WGS metagenome assembly VFQS01 (sample SAMN10412375, study PRJNA504923) | tailings metagenome | isolation source: Relicate 1 Philex TSF3 active mining | place: Philippines
TGGCCGTTGCGCTGCCGGATGGCGCGGTGCTTTGCTTGGGGCGATGTCAGCGGGAGGAATCCATTGGCCTGGCGCCGACATCTGCGGCCGTTCTGGCAGGCCTACCGGCTCTGGCTCCGCAATGACTGCGTGGATCTGAGTGCGGCATTTGCTTATCACACGCTGCAATCGATCTTTCCGGCGCTGTTGATCGTGCTGGCCGTGGCCTCCCGGCTGCTCGGCTCCGATCAGGCCCTGGCCCAGCGTCTGGTGGAGCAGGCCTCCCAGTTGTTGCCGCCGGCGGGCCTGGCGATCTTTGAGGCCACCCTCAGCCGCTTCAAGGCCCAGGGCTTCGGGGCTGGCCTGCTCGGGGCCGTGCTGCTGGTGGTGAACGCCAACACCATCTACCTCACCCTGCAGCGCGGGGCAGACCGGCTCTGGTGGAACAGGCCCTTCGGCTTCGATGGCCTCCACTGGAGCGCCCTGGTGCGCCGCTTCATCGCCCTGCGGCTGAAGGCCCTGCTCCTGGTGGTGCTCCTGGCTGTGCTGCTGGCGGTGGATCAGCTCGTGAGCCATGCGCGTTTCCTCGGTTCCACGGCGCTGCGCCAGTGGATCGAAGCCGTGATCCCCGCCCCCTGGATGTGGCTGGCGTCCGTGTCCGGCGGGGTGGATGTGCTGCTCTCGTTCCTGATCGGCTGCGCCAGCACCCTGATCGTGCTGTGGTGGCTGCCCTCGCGGCGGGTGCCGCTGCGCCCCCTGGTGCCAGCGGCGCTGCTGGTGAGCGGAGCGCTCACCCTGCTGAATCTCCTGCTGGGCCGCAGCCTGGTGCTCCTCGGTGTGCGCTTCCAGGCCTATGGCGTGGTGGGTGGCGTGCTCGTGCTCAGCCTCTGGATCTGGCTGGTGGGCCTGATCCTCTACTTCGGCCAGTGCCTCGGCGTGGTGCTGGCGCGCCGCCGCCCTGGGGCGGGATTCCCCCAGGGGTGGGCATCCACACTGCCCCAGGGGTAGACCGGGCCGGAGCCGGGAGCAGGATGGTTGCAGCTGATCCCACCGCGTCCGTGACCAAGCCCGTTCTGCGGCTCGCCCCCCTGCCGGCCAGCCTTGCCCTGGTCTGCACGGCCGTGGGCGCGGTGGTGGTGATCGGCTTCACCACCGTCGCCCTGGTGCCGGTGCTGCTGGTGGTGGGCTTCGCGGCCGCCTGGCTGCTGGCGGCCCTGCTGGCGGGCTGGGCCGGCATCGAGGGCCTGGCGGCCCTGGAGCGCTGGTTTGAAAACGACGACCGCTTCCGCCGCTGATGCCGCGCAACCTTCCCTGGTTCTGGATCGCCCTGGCGGGCCTGCTGCTGCTCCTGCCCGGGCCGGCCGGCCGACTGCTGCTGGATCTGATCGGCGGCCTCACCCTCACGATCCTGCTCCTGCCGCTGCTGGCCGGCGGTGCCGCCCTGATCGGCTGGCAGCTGCTGCGCAGGCGCCTGCGCACCTGCCCGGCCTGTGGGTTCACCAGCCTGGGATCCGGCCCCTGCCCGGCCTGCGGCGCCGATTTTGATGCCGATCCTGATGACGGCCGGGAGATCGATCCCCGCACCGCCACGATCAACGTGCAGGCGGTGGATGTGCGCGAGGTGGAGCAGGGCGGGGGCTCCAGTGGCTCGGGCGGTTCGGGTGGCTCAGGTTCGAGAGGCTCCTGATCTCCTAGCCCTGAGCCTGAAAGATTTGGATTCGGGGCTCACCGCAAGGCGCCACCCGAAGGCGCAACCCGCATGCTTAACCCGAGGGCTCAACCCGCAGGCTCGATCGGAGTTCCCTCGCGGGCCAGTTCGGCCAGGCGGCGCTCGCGCAGGTGCAGGAACAGGGGGGCGCCGAAGGCGAAGGCCACGGTGACGCAGCTGAGCAGCACCCAGCCCAGGCCCCGGATCTTCAGCCGCCGGCCCTCGCTCACCATCCAGATCGTCACCGCCGTGGCGGCCACCGCCAGGTCGCGCGAGAGGGACTGCGCCGCGGGGTTGGCGTTGGCCAGCTGCACGAACAGGCCCACATCGAAGGAACTGCCGTGCTGGCGGGCGAAGTCGATGTTTGCCAACCACGGCAGCACGGCGCCCGCCATGGCCAGGGCCAGGTAGAGCCAGGCCAGCCAGCCGGAGCGGGGAGCCGGGGGAGTGGACGTCATGAATCCAGGGGCGCGGCGGGCGCGTCCGGCTGCGTGGGATCCCATTGCATCACGTCCTGCTCCACCTCGCGCAGCAGCTGCTCGCAGCGCTCGGCGCAGGCTTCGGCCCGGCGGTGCAGGTCCCCCATCCGCTCCACGTCCAGGTCGCTGGCCTGCAGCTGGCTGATGCACAGCTCCAGGGCCGCCTGGGCCTGGCGGAAGGTGAGCCCCGCCGCCAGATCGGCCGGGTCTTCGCCCTGGGCGTTTGCCTTTGCCGTTCGCGCAGCGGAACGGGCCCCGCGCCGGGCCGGTGTTGCCTTGGAGGCCGGGGTTCGACCCGGTGTGGAAGCCTCAGCCGCCGCCTCAGCGGCCGCCGCTGCGCTCTCGCTGGCCGTGGCTGGGGCGGCTGGTGTGCTGTTGTCGCAGGCGGGGTCCGGAGCGGTGGGGGCCATGGCGGGGCTCAGGCTGGGAAGGTGCTTGCGGGCTCAGCGCCGGGGGGCTCAGCGCCCGTTTGGCCGGCGCTGGATGGATCGGTGGGACGAGCGCCCGTGGGGCTCAGGCCGCTCACCGTGGCGTGCACGAGCCCATCCTGCAGCTGCACGCTCACCGCGTCGCCCGCCTGCAGGGCCGCCACGCTGCGCACCAGCACGCCCTGCGGATCGCGCAGCAGGCTAAAGCCGCGGGCCAGCACATGCTCGGGCGAGAGGGCGCGCAGCAGGCGCCGCTGCTGCTCGAGCAGCTGGCGGCGCTGCGCCAGCTGGTGCCGCGGGTGGGCCGCCGCCAGCCGCTGGCGCTGGGAGGCCAGCTGGTTGCGGGCCGTGTCGAGGCGCAGCCTCAGGACCTGGCGCAGGTGCTGCCGCCGCTGCCGCACCCCCGCCAGCACGGCCTCCCGGTCGGGCAGGAGCGCCACCAGGGCCGCGGTGGGGGTGGCGGCGCGGTGATCGGCCACGAGGTCGGCGATGGTGGTGTCGTCCTCATGCCCCAGGCCGCACACCACCGGCCGGGGGAAGGCCGCCAGGCAGCGGGCCAGCCGTTCGCCGTCGAACACCGCCAGATCCTCCCGGCTGCCGCCGCCGCGGGCCAGCACCAGGGCGTCCAGGCCGAGGGGATCCACCCGGGCCGCCAGGGCCTCCAGGGCACCGCAGATCTGATCCTCCACGGGGCCCTGCACGGGGATCGGCACCACCAGCAGCCGGGTGGCGGGCCAGCGCTCGCGGGCGGTGCGCAGCATGTCGGCCAGGGCGGAGCTGGGCACGCTGGTGAGCAGGGCGATCCGCTCCGGCAGCAGCGGCAGCGGCCGGCGGCGCTCCGGCGCGAACAGACCCTCCGGCGCCAGCAGCGCCCGCACCTGCTCGAAGCGGCGCAGCACCGCCGAGAGGCTGGGGCGCAGATCCAGCACCTGCACGCAGAGGGTGGCCCGGGCGGCCCAGAAGTTGAGCCGGCCCACCACCACCACGCCATCCCCCTCCTCGGGGCGGTGGCTGAGCTTCGCCAGCTGGGATGCCCAGACGACGCCGCTGATCGAGGCCTCCCCATCGGTGAGGGTGAGCCAGAGGTGGCCCTTCTTCAGCTGGGGCCGGCTCACCGTGGCCTCCACCAGGAAACGGGGGGCGAACCCCCGCTCCAGCAGGTTGCCGATCGCGGTGTTGAGCTCGGCCACGCTGTATCGGGGCAGGGCCCCGGAGGCCGGAATCGCCGCGTTCACCACCGCTCAGCCGCTGAGACGCCGGTACTGCAGCCACCAGTAGAGGCAGAGGGCCCCGGCGGCGAGGGCCACGATCCGGCCCACCGGATGGTCGACCCGCACCAGCCCGGCCCCGGCGATCACCAGGCCGGTGCTGAGCAGCCGGGCGCCATCGCGCCGGTTGCCGGGGAAAAAGCGCGGCTTGAAGGAGGGAGACGGGGACTCGGGCACGCGCGACGCTGCGATCGGTCCACCCTAGGCGTGGCCCCCGATCGGCCCGGCGTTCGACAGAATGCCGCCAATCCGCGGCAGCTCCATGCTCCCCACGACGGCGCTGCGGCAGCGCCTGGAGAGCCAGCTGGCCGCCAGCCTGCCCAGCAGCCCCGAACTGGTGCTGGTGACCGACCTCGACGGCACCCTGCTCGGCGGCGGGCCCGAGTGGCGGCGCCGCTTCTACGCCTGGCTGGTGGAGCGCCGCCAGCAGGTGCTGCACGTGTTCTGCACCGGTCGCGACCTGCGCTCCGTGGCCCGCCTGCTGGAGGAGGAGGACCGGCTCGGCCTGCATCCGCCCCACCTGGTGATCGGCGACGTGGGCTGCACGGTGGCCTGCGGCGTCAGCCTGGCCCCCGTGCCCCTGGTGGTGGAGCCGATCGAGCGGCGCTGGCACGGCCTTCCCGATCGCCTGCTGCCGCTGATCGCGCGGATTCCGGGCGTCTCCGCCCAGCCCGTGAGCGCCGACCGCCGCCTCGCCTACTTCATCGATCCGCAGCGGCTCGATCCCGCCCGGCTGGCGGAGATCGAGATCCATGGCGTCGACTGCCTGATCTCCGACGACCGCTACCTCGACGTGCTGCCGGCCGGCGTGAACAAGGGCTCCACCCTGCTCACCCTGCTGGAGTGGCTGGAGATCGATCCGGCCCTGGTGGTCACCGCCGGCGACACCCTCAACGACCTGGCGATGTTCGAAACGGGCCTGCCCGGCGTGATGGTGGGCAATGCCGAGCCCGGCCTGGTGGCGGCGCTGCCCCGCCTGCCCAACGTGCTGCACAGCCGCGGTGAAGGCTGCGAGGGGATCGTGGAGGGGCTGCGCCACTTCGGCTTCGCCCACCTGCTCGAGGGCCACTTCTGAGCGGCCGGTCCCCTGGGGCTGGTGGAGCCCCTGGGGACCGGCCGTGCTCCGTTCAGCGCCGGGCCGCGCCCGCGCCGCCTGGCCCGACTCCTGGTCCGCCGCCGGGCCCGCCGCCGGGCCCGCCGCCGGCGCGGCGGCTGAGGGCCGCCTTGGTGAGCGAGGTGGCGACGGCCTGGCGGGGATCCTCCGGCCAGGGATGGCGCGGGTAGCGCCCGCGCAGCTCGCGCCGCACCTCGGCGTAGCCGCTGCGCCAGAAGCCGCCCAGGTCGCGGGTGATCGCCGCCGGGCGGCCCGCCGGGGAGAGCAGTTCCACCGTGATCGGCAGCCGGCCCCCCAGCAGCGGCGGCAGCTCGGCGCAGCCGAACATCTCCTGCAGCTTCACCGCCAGCACCACCTCCTCGGGGCCGTAGCGCAGCGCCACCCGCCGGCCCGAGGGCACCGCCAGCTCCTCCGGCAGCAGCTCCGCCAGCTGGCGGCGCTCGGCCCAGGTCAGATCGCCCCAGAGGGCCTCGCACAGGTCGAGGCCCTGGAGCTCCTGGCGGCTGCGCAGGCCGTCGAGCCCGGGACCGAGCCAGCTGGCGAGATCGCGCTCCAGGGCCGCATCGCTCCGCTCCGGCCAGGGGGCGCCCAGGTGCCGCTGGGCCAGGTTGAGCCGGGCCTGGAGCTGGCGGCTGGCCCGGCTCCAGGGCAGGGCATCGAGGCCCAGCTGGCGCACCCCCTCCAGCAGGGCCGCCCGCACCCGCTCGCCGTCGGCCTCCGGCCAGGGCCGCCGCTCCAGCACCAGTGCCCCCAGCCGCAGCAGCCGCTCGCAGCGCACCCGCCCGGCCTCCGCATCCCACTCGGCGCGGCACTCCTGGGTGCCCTCCTCGGCCGCCAGCTCCTCCAGCACGCCGCCGGGAAGGGCCACCGCCAGCTGCACCCGGGCCTCGCTGCCCTGGCCATCCACGCTCGCGATCGCCAGGCCGGCGGCCGCCGCCAGGGGATCCTCCGGATGCAGGCAGGCGCCCCGGCCGCCGCGCATCAGGAAGCGGCCACCCCCCTGCCCCCGGGCCAGGGCCACCCGCTCGGGATAGGCCCAGCTCAGCAGCCGCGCCGCGATCGCGTCCTCGGGTTCGGGCTGGGCTGCGGCGTCGGGGCGGCTCTCCGCCTCCAGCTGGCGCCGCAGCCGGTCGGCCAGTTGCAGCAGGGGGCGCCGCTGGCCCTCGCGGGCCCTGTCGCCGCCCTGCCGCAGCCAGTCGAGCCGCCGCAGCAGGTCGCAGCCGGCCTCGCGCCGATCGAGCGGATCCCGCTCGCTGAGCAGCACCGCCAGCGGGCAGGCCAGGGCCAGCCAGCCCCGCTCGGCCGCCCGCAGCAGCAGGTGGCCCAGGCGGGGATGCAGGCCAAGCCGGGCCAGGGCCCGGCCGTGGGCGCTGAGCTGGCCGTCGCCGTCCAGGGCGCCGAGCTGGTGCAGCAGCTCGCGGGCCTCCAGCAGGCCGGGCCGGGGCGGGGGATCCAGCCAGGGCAGGTCTTCCCCCAGGGGGCTGCCCCAGCAGGCCAGCTGCAGGGCGATCGGCACCGGGTCGGTGTTCAGAAGCTCGGGCGGATCGAAGGCCGGCCGCCGCTGCTGCTCCGCCGGCGACCACAGCCTCAGGCAGCGCCCCGGCCCAAGCCGGCCGGCCCGGCCCCGGCGCTGCTCGGCGCTGGCCAGGGAGGCCGGCACGGTGACCAGCCCATCCATGCCCGTGCCCGGATCGAAACGGCTGCAGCGGCGCAGGCCGCTGTCGATCACCAGGGCCACCCCCGCGATCGTGAGCGAGCTCTCGGCGATCGAGGTGGCCAGCACCAGCTTGCCCCCGGCGCCATCGGCCGGCCGGATCGCCCGGGCCTGCTCCGCCAGGCTGAGCTGGCCGTGCAGGGCCACGCAGTCGAGCTGGTCGCTCCAGGCGCAGGCCGCGATGGCCCGCTGGGCCTGGCCGATCTCCCGTTGGCCGGGCAGGAACACCAGGGCAGTTTCGCCGGGCTGCCGCTCCGGCAGCCAGTGGGCCTCGAGGGCGCGCACCAGCTGCTGCTCGAGCCGCTCGCCGGGGCGGGGCGGCTGGTGGGCCAGGCTCACCGGGAAGCTGCGCCCCTCGCTGGCGATCACCTTCGCCTCAGGCAGGCCCTCCGCCAGGGGGGCCAGGTTGAGGGTGGCCGACATCACCAGCAGGCGCAGCTCCGGCCGAAGCAGTTCCCGCGCCTGCCGCACCAGGGCCAGGGCCAGGTCGGCCTCCGCCCCCCGCTCGTGGAACTCGTCGAAGATCACGCAGGCCACCCCCTCAAGGGCGGGATCGGCCTGAAGCCGCCGCAGCAGGATGCCGCCGGTCACCACCTCCACCACCGTGGCGGCGGAGCAGCGGCTCTCCATGCGCACGCTGTAGCCCACCTGCCGCCCCACCGGCTCCCCCAGGCCCGCCGCCAGCCGTTCGGCGGCGGCCCGGGCGGCCAGGCGGCGGGGCTCCAGCAGCAGGATGCGGCCCTCGGGGGCCAGCAGCGGCAGCAGCGCCAGGGGGACGCCCGTGGTCTTGCCGGCGCCGGGGGGGGCCTGCAGCAGCACGGTGGCCCCGGGCGTCAGCGCCGCGGTGATGGCGGGCAGGTGCCGCTCGATCGGCAGGGGCTGGGCCATGGCGCCAGAGGAGCGGCCCGGATGGGCCTCAGCGCACGTGGCGCATGCCGTCGACGGGGTGGTAGAGCTCGCCGGTGCTCTCCTCGTAGACCATCGCCGGCAGCCCGGTCTCGAACATGGTCTGCAGGGCTTCCTTCAGGTACGGGTTCCAGCCGCCGGTGCTCACCTTGCCGTGGCGCACGGTCCAGTCCCAGGTGCCCTGCAGATCCCTGGGAACGCGGCCCTCCCGGTCGCGGCGGGCCACCAGATCCTGAGATTCCACGATGCCCACCAGGATCGGATCCTTGCCGTAGGCGGGGGTGATGCTGAGCTCCAGGCGGATCGGATCCTCCTTCACCAGCTTCAGGCGGAAGCGAGGGGGCAGGCGCAGGCCCTTGAGCACGGCCGCCACGATCCTGGTTCTCTGGTCCACCGGCAACCTCCCGCCTGACGACGCGTTCACCCGCTGAGCCTATTCAGTGGCGGGCCCACTTCCGCCGCTGCCCTCGGCCGGAGGGGCGGAGGATTCGTTGTCGCCGCTGAAGCGCACCGTGAGCAGATCCTCCTCGGTGAGGCGGCCCTCGGCGTCGAGCAGTTCGGGGTGGATGGTGATGCGGCCGGTGCGGTCGCCCCCGGCGGCGGGGGGCGGCGCGGCCACGTCGTCGACGGGACCACGCACCGCTGAAAAGCCCCGGCTCATCACACGGAAGGCCTGCCAGAGCAGCAGCAGAAAGCAGGCGCCGTAGAGGAGAGGAAAGAGATCAGCGAGCACGGGGGCCGGGGCGGCGGCCACCGCGCGAAGGGGTTGCATGGGCCCGCGGCGACACGGTCGTACCCATCATCGCCGCTCGGCGCCGGAACGGGTGCTCGAGAGCATCCAGGCCCAGAGGGTGGTGCAGGCGGCGCCGAAGGCGAGGAACGCCAGCAGGAGGCGACTGGTGTCCATGATTTGATAAAAAACTTAACCGCACTATAGGGGTGCCGGGCCGGTTTGCCTCCCCTTCCTCGTTCCGGCGGGCTTGCCTACGGTTTGGTCCGTTCCCTCCAGCCGTTCGATGCGCCCGATCCGCGCCCTCTGCTGTGGTGCCGCCGGCCTCGCCGCCGCAACCCTGGTCACGGCCCTGCCCCCCGTGGCCCCAGGCGGCAGCGGCAGCGCCCGGGCCCAGGCCTCCACTGCGGCCCTCAGCCGCCAGTCGTTCGTGGCGGCGGCGGTGCGCCGCGCCGGCCCCGCCGTGGTGACGATCGACACCGAGCGCACCGTGGCCGTGGCTGGTGGCGGCCTGCCCCGCGGCCTGCTCAACGATCCGATCTTCCGCCAGTTCTTCGGCATGGGGCCGATGGCGCCCCCTTCCCAGCGCACCGAGCGCGGCCAGGGGAGCGGCTTCATCTTCCAGGCCGATGGCCTGATCCTCACCAATGCCCACGTGGTGGAGCGCAGCGACCGGGTGACGGTGGGGCTGCAGAACGGCCGCCGCGTGGAGGGCACGGTGGTGGGCCTCGACCGCCTCACCGACCTGGCGGTGGTGAAGCTCCAGGGCGGGGGCCCCTGGCCCGTGGCCGCCCTGGGCAATTCCGATGCCCTGCAGGTGGGCGACTGGGCCATCGCCGTGGGCAACCCCTACGGGCTCGACAACACGGTGACCCTCGGCATCGTGAGCAGCCTCAACCGCAACGCCAGCAAGCTGGGCATCACCGATAAGCGGCTCGACCTGATCCAGACCGATGCGGCGATCAACCCCGGCAACTCCGGTGGTCCGCTGCTCAATGCCGATGGTGAGGTGGTGGGCATCAACACCCTGGTGCGCTCGGGGCCGGGGGCCGGCCTCGGCTTCGCCATCCCGATCAACCGCGCCCGCGGCATCGCCGGCCAGCTGATCAGCAGCGGCCGCGCCAGCCACCCGATGATCGGCGTGAGCCTGGATCTGGTGCGCCAGGGCCAGGGCGGGGCTGCGGCCCCCGGCGCCCTGGTGGTGGCCCTCCAGCCCGGCGGACCGGCCGAGCGGGCCGGCCTGCGCCGCGGCGATGTGATCGTGGCGGCGGCGGGCCGGCCCATCCAGAGCCCGGCCCAGCTGGTGTCCCTTGTGGAGAGCACCGGGGTTGGCCGGCCCCTGCCGCTCACGGTGGTGCGGGCCGGTGGCCGCGCCGAGGTCACCGTGGTGCCCGCCGACCTGGGATCCCTGCGGCGCTGAGCCTGGGCGCCGCAGGCGGGGCCCTTTCAGAGGATGTCGTGGCCGGGGTGGGGCGGTCTGGGGCGCAGCGCCTCCAGGGCGGCCGGATCGCTGGCCAGTTCCGCCGCCAGCTTCGGGGCGCTGCCCAGCTGCTGGCGCATCACCCACTGGGTGGCGGCCTTCTGGCTGTGCCAGGCCTGGAGCAGCTGCTTGGCCAGGCCGCGCAGCGCCTGCGGGTCGCCGGTGGAGTCGATCGCCCGGGTCATGCGCTCCAGTTCGAATTGCTGGCCGAGGCTCAGGGCAAGAGGTTCGGACATGGCGTGCTCATGAACGGATCACCCCCACACGCTACGAAGTGTTTCAGGGACTTGCGTATCCGTCGTGACACCTTCCCGTTCCTTGTCAGCGAAATCGGTCAGGGATTCCTGGCCGCGCCGCTCCCGCCCGGGCCCCGGCTGATCGGCTCAGGCCTTCTCGCGCAGCTCCTCCACGCAGCGGGTCACGCACTCGCCGTCCTCGAGCGAGCAGGTGGTGATGCACTCGAAGTAGGTCTCCATCGCATCCCAGGTGGTGCTCTGGTCGTGGAACACGGTGTCGGCCCCGCCGCCCTCCGGCTCCTCAAGGCGCACCGTGGCTCCCAGCTCCGGCCCCCCCGCGGCTCCGCCCGCCAGCAGGGGGCCGAGGCCGTGCAGGGCCTCCGCTTCCGAGCCCATCGATTTACCGAATGCGTACCCCATCACGCAACTCCCCAACGGGTGAAGTGATCACAAGGTCAGCCTATGCAGACAATTCCGGCCGCACCAGCGAAATGAGCCCTCTTGCCTAGTTCGCTGTGAAGTTGTGTGAGGCGGCCTGCTGCCGCGCCTGGGAGCGCTCCTTCGCCTTCTCCTTCTGCTTGCGCTTGGCGGCGAGGCGCCGCTCCTCCTGCTCCCGCGCCTCCCGGGCCAGACGGGCGGCTTCCGCCTCCTCGCGCTTCTTCTCGCGGTAGTAGGCGTAATCCCCCCGGTAGAGCACGAGCTCGCCATCGCGCAGCTCCACGATCCGGTTGGCCACACGGGAGATGAAGTAACGGTCGTGGCTCACCACCAGGGCCGCCCCCTCGTACTCCCGCAGGGCGTCCTCCAGCATCTGCTTGGCGGGGATGTCGAGGTGGTTGGTGGGCTCATCGAGCACCAGCAGATTGCACGGCCGCACCAGCATCAGCGCCAGGGCCAGTCTGGCCTTCTCGCCCCCGCTGAGCTGGCCCACCTCCTTGAACACGGCGTCGTTGCTGAAGCAGAAGCTGCCCAGCAGGGAGCGCACCTGGGTCTGGGTCCAGTCCGGCACCGCCTCGAACATCGTGTCGATCACGGTCTTGCCCAGGTCGAGGGCCTCGGCCTGGTTCTGCTCGAAGTAGCCGGCGATCACGTGGTGCTCGCCGAGCCCGGCGAAGCCCTCATCGGCCGGCTCCAGATCCATCACCAGCCGCAGCAGGGTGGATTTGCCGGCGCCGTTGGGCCCCACGAAGGCGATCCTGTCGCCCCGCTCCACCTCCAGGTTCGCCCCGAGGAACAGGATCTGTTCCCCGTAGCTGTGGCTGAGATCCTCGATGCGGGCGATCAGCCGGCCGCTGCGCGGCGCCGGCGGGAACTGGAACCGCGGACCGCTGACGCTCTCCACCGGCGCCTCGATCCGCTCCACCTTGTCGAGCAGTTTCTCGCGGCTCTTGGCCTGGGTGGAGCGGGTGGCGCTGGCCCGGAAACGGTCGATGTAGGCCTGCTGGCTGGCCAGCTCCTTCTGCTGGCGCTCGAAGGCGGCCTGGCTGGCCTCGCGCTCGAGCAGCTTCTGCTCCAGGTGCTGGCTGTAGTTGCCCAGGTAGGTGCGGGCCACGCCCCGCTCGGTTTCCACGATCTGGTTGCACACCCGGTCGAGGAAGGCCCGGTCGTGGCTGATCACCACCAGCGGGCAGGTCTGCTCCACCAGGTAGTCCTCCAGCCACTGGATCGTGTCGACGTCCAGGTGGTTGGTGGGTTCGTCGAGCAGCAGCAGATCGGGTTCCTGCAGCAGCACCTTGCCCAGGGCGATGCGCATCTGCCAGCCGCCGGAGTAATCGCCCACCCGTTTCTCGGCCCCCTCGGCGCTGAAGCCGATGGTGGGCAGCAGCCGGTCGATGCGGGCATCGAGCTCATAGCCGTGCAGGCCCTCGAAGCGCGACTGGAGCCGGCCCAGCTCCTCGATCAGGGCATCGAGATGGTCGGGGTCGCTGGCCGCCCGCTCCGATCCCATCGCCTCCTCCACCTCCCGCTGGCGGCCGAGCACCGTGGCCGCCTCCCCGAAGGCCTGGAAGAGCTCCTCGCGCACGGTGCGGCGCGGGTCGACATCGAACTCCTGCTGCAGATAAACGATGCGCGGGTCGCCCTGCTTCACCACCTGGCCGCCGCTCGGCTCCTCGAGCCCGGCGATGATCCGCATCTGGGTGGACTTGCCGGCCCCGTTCACCCCCACCAGGCCGATCCGGTCGCCGCTCTTCACCTCCCAGGTGACATCGCGCAGCACCTCCCCGGTGGGATAGATCTTGCTGATGCGTTCGAGGCGCAGCACGGAGGCGGGGCGGTGGAGCCAGAGCATCATCCCGCGCCGCCCCGGGGCCGTCGGGCAGACTCAGGCCAGACCCTCCCCCGTCAGGCCCCGAGCCGATCCCTCAGGAGCCCGCGATGATCAAGCGACTCGAGCAGGTGACCGCCCTGGTGGTGGCGGCCGGGCTGGCCATCGTGAGCTATTGGCTTTTCTTCAGCTGGGCCCAGGGGGGCGGTGCGGGGCGCCGCTCGGCGCCGCGCCGCTCGGCCCTGCCGCCGCCCTCCCGGCCGGTCGCGTCGGGCGGCCCCTCAAAGGCCGCCGCGGGCCTTCACCAGCCATTGCTTGGTGGCGTCGTCGTCGAGGCTGGCGAGGTGGTGGCGCACATCCTCCACGCTCACCTCCAGCCCCTGGGCCGCCCCCAGCTCCACGATCCGCTGCAGGGCTCCCGAGGGGTCCTGCAGGGCCTGGCGGAACAGGCTCTGGGTGAGGTCCGGATCGGCGCTGATCCGGCCGTAGAGCTCGGCGGCGTTGCTGGCACTCATGCGGGGGGCGGCGCAGGGGCCGCGGTGGCTGACCGGACCCTATGAACGGCGGCGGCCGCTGGCAGCCCCGATGCACCGATTGCAACGCCCCGGGCCCCCTGGCCCGTAACGCCTAGCTCAGGCGGCTCTCCGCTCAGGCCGCCCGGGGCAGATCGAGCCCGGCCGATCCCTCCGCCGCCGCGCCCGGGGTCTCCAGGCTGCGGGCGTCGAGGCAGAGCACCTGGCGCAGTTCGGCGTAGTTGGCCGCGAGCCGGGCCTGGCCCTCGCGCTGGGCGCCGTACTCGGCGCGCTGGAGCACGTGGTGCAGGTGGGTGAGCAGGTAGGTGCTGATCACAGCGGACACCTCCACATCCCCATGCACACCGGCCTGGGACTTGGAGGAACGGGGTCGGGAAGGCGTCGAGCGGGCCATGGCTGGGCGTTCCGTCGTGCGGGACCGAGGACACAACCTTACGCCTGGATACTACCCATGGGGACCTCTGTACACTTTTTCCTAACCCGGAGCATCCCAGCGGCTTGGCAACCCGACAGACTTCCTCAAGCGGCCGTCCCAAGTCGCCCCGGGTGCAGGTGGTGCTGCCGGAGGACCTCTGCGACAGGCTCACCGCCCTGGCCGACCGCGAAGCCCGCACCGTGAGCAACATGGCCCGCGTGCTCATCCAGCAGGGAGTGGAGCGCCTGGAGCGCGAGGGTGAGCGGGCCGCCAGCGACCGCATGCGCGCCTCGCTCGGCCGCCAGGGCCGCGGCGGCGCCGGCTCCGGCGGCTCGCGCCGGCTGCGCGGCGCCCCCACAAGGCTGCGCCTGCCCCGCGGCTGAGGGCTCAGCGGGGGGCCGTTCGCACCCCCAGCACCGCAGGCCGGCTGGCCCCGGTGACCGCCGGCAGGTTGCCGGGATGGCCCCGTTCGTGCCACCAGGCCAGCAACGCGAAGGCCAGGGCCTCCCGCTCGCTCGTGCCGATGCCCAGCTCCTGCAGCGGCCGCACCGCCAGGCCGCGGCAGCGCCGCCGCAGCTCCTCGAGCAGCAGCCCGTTGCGGCAACCGCCGCCGGCCACCAGCAGCTCCAGGGCGGCGGGGCCGGCCTGCAGGTCCTGGGCCACCACGGCCGCCGTGAAGGCGGTGAGCGTGGCCAGGGCGTCGGCGGCGGTGTCGGAGTTGGCCTTGTCGCTTCCGGGGGCTGCGCTGCCGGAGGCCTCGCCGGCCTGGCGGCGGTCCGCCAGCTCCCGCAGCCGCCGCTCCAGATCGGCCCGGCCGAACAGCTCCCGGCCGGTGGATTTCGGCGGGGCCTGGCGCAGGTAGGGCTCCTGCAGCCAGTGCTGCAGCAGTGCCTCATCGCAGCGGCCCCGGCGGGCCCAGGCACCGTCGGCGTCGTAGAGCAGGCGGCCGCCGCTGAAGCGCTGCACCGCCAGGTCGAGCAGGGTGTTGGCGGGGCCGCAATCCCAGCCCAGCACCGGCGCGCGCCGATCCGGCCCCGCCGCCGGGGGCAGCAGGGTGATGTTGGCGATGCCGCCCAGGTTGAGCAGGGCGCGCCAGCCGCCATCGGCCCCGAGCAGGGCCGCATCGGTGGCCGGCACCAACGGCGCCCCCTGGCCGCCGAGGGCCAGATCGGCGCTGCGGAAATCGCTGATCACGGGGCGCCCCAGCAGCTGCGCCAGCAGCGGCGCCAGCAGCAGCTGCCAGCTCAGGCCCCGGCGCCCCGGCTCCGGCGGCCGGTGCCACACGGTCTGGCCGTGGCAGCCCACCAGGCCGGCCCTGCCTTCGGGATCGCAGGCCCGGGCCGCCTCTGCCTGCTTCTCGCTCACCGCCTCAGCCAGATCGAGAAAGCCCTCGGCGCTGAGGGTCTCCCCCTGGCTCAGGCCCACCAGCCGCTGCCGCAGGTCGGCGGGGTAGGGCACGGCCGCACTGGCCAGCAGGCGCCAGCGGGGCCGCTGCGGCGCACCGCTGAATTCAGCGAGCACCGCATCCACGCCATCGGCGCTGGTGCCGCTCATCAGGCCGAGCACGCGCTGGGGCGCCATCACGAGCTGGGCAGGGCTTCCAGCGCGTCGCAGCTGCCCATCACCACGAGCAGCTCGCCCTCGATCAGCACGTGGGAAGCCGGTGGGTTCACCACCAGCTGGTTGTCGGGCCCGGCGGCGAGCACGCTCACGTTGTAGTTCTTGCGCAGGTTGAGATCCCGCAGGGAGCGGCCCACGAACACCCCCGGCACCCGGATCTCCTCGATGCTGTTGCGGTCGTCGAGCCGCAGCCGCTCCAGCAGGTTGGGGCGCACCAGCTCCATGCCCAGGCGGGTGCCCTGCATCTTCGAGGGGAACACCACCCGGTCGGCGCCCACCCGGCGCAGCATCTTCTCGTGCAGGTCGCTGGTGGCCCGCGAGATCACCTGGCGCACGCGGCTGCTGCTGCTGTCCTTCACGATCAGGGTGGCCGTGATGCTGGCCTCGATCGGTTCGCTGATCGCGACCACAACCGTGGCCACATCCAGGGCACCGGCGGCCCGCAGCGCCTCCTCATCGGTGCAGTCCACCACCCGGGCCTCGATGGCCGGCTCGGCCTGGCGCAGCTCCTCGATGGCGCGCTCGCTGCGGTCTACCGCCAGCACCTCGGCGCCGGCCCGCAGCAACTCGCGGCAGACGGCGCTGCCGAAGCGACCCACGCCGATCACGGCGAAGCTGTTGGCCACCGGCGCGGCGCCGCCCTGCCAATGCCACCAGGGGGCTGGACGGGGAGATGTCATGGCAGGACAAACATCAGAGGTAGATCTCCTCGCGCGGGAACCCCACGCGATTCTGGGCCCGGTGCGGATAGAGGGCCGAGAGCAGCAGCAGGATGCCGAGCCTGCCCACGAACATGCCCACCATCAGCACCACCTGGCCCCAGCGGTTGAGCTGGGCGGTGACGCCCACATCCAGGCCCACCGTGCCGAAGGCCGACACGCAGGTGAACAGCTTCTCGAGGAAGGTGAAGGCTTCGCTGCCCGGGGTGCCGGCGGTGGTGTTGCCCAGCCCGAGGGCCAGGGCCATCACCAGCACGAACAGCAGCGAGGCCACCGTGACACCCACCGCCCGCAGCACCACCCGGGCGGGAATCTCCCGGTTGCGCACCACCACCGCCTCCTGGTCGCGCAGGGTGGAGCGGGTGGCGGCCACCAGGGCGGCGAAGGTGGTGGTCTTGATGCCGCCGCCGGTGCCGCCTGGGCTGGCGCCGATGAACATCAGGGTGATCATCAGCAGCAGGCCCGCATCCGAGATCGTGGACTGGCTCAGGGGCACCGTATTGAAGCCGGCGGTGCGGCAGGTGATCGACTGGAACAGCACCACCTGCAGTTTGTCGAGCAGGGTGAGCTTCTCCACCATCCCTTCGGTGGCGAAGTGCTCGGTGAAGAGCAGGCCCAGCGCGCCCACCACGATCAGCACGATCGTGCTGCGCAGCACCAGGCGGGTGTGCAGGCTGAGGCGACGGATCCGGCGCAGGCGAAAGCGGTTGACCCAGAGGTCGTTGGCCACCCGCCAGCCGATCCCGCCGATCACGATCAGGGCGCCGATCACGCCGTTCACCACGGCGTTGCCGCGGTAGCCCACCAGGTTGTCGCGCCAGAGGCCGAAGCCGGCGTTGTTGTAAGCGCTGATGCAGTGGAAGAGGGAGGCCCAGAGGCGCTGGCCCCGGTCGGGGATGTCGCTGAAGCCGAAGGCGTAGAGCACCACCGTGCCCAGGCCGATCACCACGGCGGCGATCAGCAGGATCTGGTTGAAGGTGGGGCCGATGCCCCCCACGCCGAACTCATCGAGGGCCCGGCCCCGGTCGAGCCGCTGGCGCAGGCCGGAGCGCCCCTGCACGAAGCCCTGCAGGAACGTGGTGATGGCCATCAGGCCAAGGCCGCCCGTGAGGATCAGCCCGGCCAGCACCATCTGGCCCACCATGGTGAGCTCGCTGCCCACGTCGATGATCGAGAGGCCGGTCACCGTGATCGCTGAGGTGACCGTGAACAGGGCCTCCCAAAGCCCCACCGAATCGGAGGAGCAGAGGGGGCTGGCCAGCAGGAAGGTGCCAACGCTGATCACCAGAAGCCCGGTGACGGCAGTGAACTGGGGCACCGTGAGCCGGTGCCGCCAGTGCTGCAGGCCGCTGAGGCTCACGGGGCTCAGAGGTTGGGCTGCGGCGTCATGCGCAGGTAGGGCCGGATCTCCGTGACGCCTTTGGGGAAGCGGCTGCGGGCTTCATCGGTGGGGATCGAGGGCACCACCACGCAGTCCTGGCCCTGGCTCCAGTTCACGGGGGTGGCCACCGCGTGGTGGTCGGTGAGCTGCAGGGAATCGATCACCCGCAGGATCTCGTTGAAGTTGCGGCCGGTGCTCGCCGGGTAGGTGATCTGCAGGCGCAGCTTCTTGGCCGGGTCGATGATGAACACCGAGCGCACGGTGAGGTTGTTGAGCGAGTTCGGGTGGATCATCCCGTAGAGATCGCTCACCTTCTTGTCGCTGTCCGCCAGGATCGGATAGTCGACCGTGGTGTTCTGGGTCTCGTTGATGTCGCAGATCCAGCCGTTGTGGCTCTCCGCCGTATCCACGCTGAGGGCGATGGTCTTCACGTTGCGCTTGTCCCACTCGGAGCGCAGGCGGGCCACTTCGCCCAGCTCGGTGGTGCACACCGGGGTGTAATCGGCGGGGTGGGAGAAGAGCACCACCCAGCTGTCACCAGCGAAGTCGTAGAGATTGATCGGGCCCAGCTGGGAATCCTGGGTGAAATCGGGGACGGTGTCACCGAGTTGCAGCGCCATTGAGAAGCACGGATCAGCCTTCCGATGTTGGCACAGCCTGTCCATCGCTGCCGCCGGCCTGCCGCGGCGGCCACGTGCGCAGCAGGGCGCGCAGGGTGGTCAGGCCCAGGTCCGCCGTGGCGGAGATGAACAGCATCTCCGGCTCCAGGGCGCGGGCCCGCTCCAGCGCCTCGGCCGGGCAGCGGTCGATCTGGTTGCCCACCACCCGCTCGGGCACCGCGGAGCCGAGCGAGGCGAGAATCGCCCGTACCGTGCGCAGCTGCTCCGGCCAGGCCGGATCCGAGAGGTCGACCACCAGCAGCAGGCCATCGGCCGCCAGGGCCTCCTCGATCGTGGAGCGGAAGGCCTCCACCAGCTGGGGCGGCAGGTCGCGGATGAAGCCCACCGTGTCGGTGAGCAGCAGGGGCGGCAGGCCGCGGCCCTCCCCGTCGCTGAGGCCGAGCCGGCGCGTGGTGGGATCCAGAGTGGCGAAGAGCCGGTCGGCCGCGAGCACCGCCGCCTCCCCCCGGGCCCGGGTGAGGGCGTTGAGCAGGGAGCTCTTGCCGGCGTTGGTGTAGCCCACCAGCGCCACCCGCGGCCCGGCGCGGCGCCCCTGCCGCAGCCGCTCGCGGTGCTCCCCGAGCCGCCGCACCTCGCGCTGCAGGCGCTCGATCCGGCGGGCGATGGCGCGGCGGTCCTTCTCCAGCTGGGTTTCGCCCGGGCCGCGGGTGCCGATGCCGCCCCCCTGGCGCGACAGGCTCAGGCCCCGGCCCACCAGCCGCGGCAGCCGGTAGCGCAGCTGGGCCAGCTCCACCTGCAGCCGGCCGGCGGCGCTCGCGGCCCGCTGGGCAAAGATGTCGAGGATCAGCTCGCTGCGGTCGGTCACCGGCAGGTCGAGCAGGCTTTCCAGGCCCCGCGCCTGGGCGGGGGTCAGCTCCCGGTCGGTCACCACCAGGGAGGCCCCCAGCCGCCGCGCCTCCAGGGCCGCCTCGCGCAGTTTGCCCTCCCCCCAGAGCGCGGTGGCCTGGCTGGAGCGCCGCTGGTCCACCACCCCCACCGGTTCGGCGCCGGCGCTGCGCACCAGCCCCTCCAGCTCGCGGATGCGGCGGGTCTGCTCGGCCCGGTCGGCGCCGCTGAGGCTCAGCAGCAGCACCCGCTCCCGGCCCGGGGCGGTGGGGGTGCTCGGCGCCGCCTCGCCGTCGTCGGCGGCGGCGCACTCCAGCGGGTCGCGGCCGCAGAGGCTGGTGAGGTCGTCCTCCGCCAGGCTGCGCCAGGGGCTGGCGCCCCGCGCCGCCGGCAGCAGCAGCGCGGCCGGCCACTGGCCGCCGGCCCCTGCCTGGCGGGCGAAGCGCAGCCAGAGCACGGCGCCCAGGTCGAGGGCCACGATCGCCTCGTCCTCCCCCGGGTTGAGCTGGGGCTGGCGCGGGCCGCCGCTGCAGGTGAGCAGCCGCAGGTCGTTCCCCTGGCGGCGGCGGGAGCCCGGCAGCCGCTCGAGCAGGTCGCCGGCGTGCTCGAGCCGGCCGAGCCAGAGGAGGCGGCAGAGGCCGCGGCCATCCACCACCAGGGTGAGGGGCAGATCGAGCTCGGCTGCTTCGGCGCCCAGCCGCTGCAGGGTGAACGGATCGGCCACCGCATCGGCGGGATGGCGGCGGTGGCAGAGCTGGTCGAGGCGGCGGCGCTGGGAGGGGCGCAGACCCTGGCAACGACCCGCCAGCAGGGCCTGCCTCATCGGCGCCGCACCAGCAGGCAGCGCAGGCCGGCCGCCCGGGCGCCGGCCCGGTCCTCGGGGCTGTCGCCCACATGCCAGGCCTGCTCCGCCGGCAGGCCAAGGGCCGTCAGGGCCTGGTGGAAGGGTTCGGGCGAGGGTTTGGCCGCTCCGGCCCGGCTGGACACCACCACCACCTCGAGCCAGCGGCCCAGCCCCAGGCCCTCCAGCAGTCCGTCAAGCCGGGAATCGAAGTTGCTCACCACCGCCAACCGCAGGCCGGCCTCCCGCCAGGCCTCCAGATGGGCCGGCACGTCGTCGTACACCCGCCACAGGGCCGGATCGGCGAAGCGCTCGAACAGGGCCCGGCCCAGCGCGGGGGGAGCCGCCGGTGCACCGGCCGCCTGCAGGCAGGCCCCGATCCGATCCCCCCACCAGCCGCACTCGGCGTCGCGTAGTGCCTCGCCGCTCAGGCCGGGAAAGGCCAGGGGCGGCGCCGCCCGGTAGATCGCCGGGAACACCCGGTCGATCCGCTCCGCCTCCACCGACAGCCCGTGCTCCGCCGCCAGGGCGGCGTAGGTGCGCCCCACCGGCTGGCGCAGGCCGATCAGGGTGCCCATGGCATCGAGCAGGAGGGCCCGCGGCCGCGGCCAGGCGCCCGCGGCCGGCGGGCTGGGATCGGGCAGGCCGGTGCTGGTCATCGCGGGCGGCTCGCCCCCTCCGCCAGCCAGCCGGCGGCGGCCCGCAGCTGCATGCCGAGGCCGGGCAGGCGGCTCAGGTAGGTGAGCCGGCGCAGCTGCCAGGCCGCCGGCCCGGCCAGGGTGAGGCCCGAGCCGGTGAGGCAGGCCTCGCCCCGGCCGAGGCTGAGCATCTCGCCCAGGTCGTTCCACTGGAAGGGTTGGAGCGGTTCGCCCGCGAGGGAGCGCATCAGGTTGTCGGCCAGCAGCGGCGCCTGCTGGAAGGCCACCTGGGCGGTGGTGGGCGGGGGCGCATCGCCGTCGCCGGGGGTGTGGGCCAGATCGCCGGCCACGAACACCCGCTCCTGGCCGCGCAGGCGCAGCTCGGCGTCGCACAGCAGCCGGCCGCGGCCGTCGCTGGCCGGTGCCGGCTGGATCGCCGGAGCCCGGAACTGCAGCCCGGCGGTCCAGATCACGCCCGCCACGGCCAGGCTGGCGCTGCCCCGTTCGGGATCGGTGCCGGCCAGCTCGAGCCGGTCGGCCGTCACCGCTGTCACCCGGGTGGCCGTGCGCAGCCGCACATCGCGCCGTTCCAGCGCGCGCAGGGCCTGCTCCCGGTTGAAGGCCCTGGCGCCGGCCAGGGCCGTGGCGCCCTGCTCGATCAGTTCGATCACGGTGCCGGGCGGCACCAGATCGGCCAGCTTGCAGGCCAGTTCCACCCCCGTGGGCCCGGCGCCCACCACCGCCAGCCGCTGCATCGGCCGCGGAGTGCTGCGCAGCGCGGCCAGCAGGGCCTGCAGCCGTTCCACATCCTCCAGGGTGCGGAAGCCGAGGCTGTGCTCGTCGGCGCCGGGAACGCCGAAGGTGCTTCCTTCGGAGCCGGTGGCGATCACCAGCCGGGCGTAGGCCAGGCTGCGCCCCGCGGCGGTCTGCAGCACGCCCGCCCCGGTGTTGATGCTGGTGACCCGGTCCTGCAGCCAGGTGATGCCCCGGCCGGCCAGCAGGGTGTCGTAGCGGGGGGCCACCTCCCAGCGCTGCAGCTCGCCGCTGAGCAGCTCGTAGAGCAGCGGCAGGAACAGAAAGCGCGGGCGCGGTTCGATCAGCACGATCGGCGGATGGCCGGGGCGCTCGGCCAGGGCCAGGGCTGTGTAGAGGCCGCCGAAGCCACCCCCCACGATCACCACGGGGGCGGCGCGCCCGCCGGCCGGGGAGGGGGCTGCGGCCGGGCTGGCTGGGGTGGGGGCATCCATGGCCAAACCCTACCCAGCGGTTCCGGCGACGGGTGATGATGGCCCTATGGCGTTTTCCCCGGCACCGGTGACCAGCGCAGCCAGTCCCACGGGTCCGGCCACGTCGGCGCAGCCGAGCCTGCCGCCCGACCGGAACGGCCGGTCGATCGATCTCGCCCAGGCCCGCCAGCAGCTCGAGCCCCTGGCTGCCGCAGAGCGGATGCGCTGGGCCTGGGACACCTTCGGCGAGGGGCTGGCCCTCACCACCAGCTTCGGCATTCAGTCGGCCGTGCTGCTGCACATGGCCAGCCGGCTGGCCGATGACGGGGCGGTGATCCCGGTGCTCTGGGTGGACACCGGCTACCTGCCTCCCGAGACTTATCACTACGTGGAGCAGCTGATGGCGCTGCTTCACATCGATCTGCGCGTGCTGCAGGCCGAGATGAGCCCGGCCCGCATGGAGGCCGTGCACGGTCGCCTCTGGGAGACCGGCAGCGTCGACGACCTCACCCTCTACAACCGCATCCGCAAGGTGGATCCGCTCGATCGGGCCCTGCGCGAGCTGGGTGTGCGCTGCTGGGCCAGCGGCGTGCGCGGCGGCCAGACCGACCACCGCCGCGGCATGCACCCGATCGATCCGGTGCGTGGTGCCTGGTCGCTGCGGCCCCTGCTCAGCTGGACCAGCCGCGACGTCTTCTATTACATGGAGGAGCACGGCCTGCCCCAGCACCCGCTCTTCGCCAAGGGCTATTCCACCGTGGGCGACTGGCACACCAGCGCCCCCGACGACGGCTCGGCCTCGGGCCGGGCCACCCGCTTCGGCGGCCTCAAGCAGGAGTGCGGCATCCACCTCCCAGGCCTGATGGGCGAGGGCATCTGAGCGTGGCGGAGGCAGCCCGCTGGCTGCTGATCGGCAACAGCCGCTGGCACTGGGCCGAAACCGGCGCCGATGGGGGTCTGAGCTTCCGGCACCAGGTGCCACCGGCCGAGGCCGGCGGCCCGGCGCCTCTGGCCTGGGCGGCCGTGGGGCCTTTGGTGGCGGGGCCGGGCCTGCCGCCGGAGCGGCGGCTGATGCTTGCGCAGGTGCCGCTGGCGGGCGCGCCCCCCTGGCTCGGCATCGACCGGGCCCTGGCCGGCTGGTGGGCCTGGCGGCAGCTGGGGGCGCCGGTGCTGGTGGCCGACTGCGGCACCGTGCTGAGCCTCACCCGGGTGGACCGGCAGGGGTGTTTCGCCGGCGGCCGCCTGCAGGCAGGCCTGGCCCTGCAGCTGCGGGCGATGGCCGGCGGCACGGTGGCCCTGCCCGAGCTGCGGCCCGAGCCCATGGCCGGGGCCGAGCCCATGGCCGGGGCAACCGCTGGGGCTGCTGAGCCCGCTGGCGCCGCCGATCTCTGGCCCGCAGCCACCGCGGCCGCGATGGCCGTGGGGGTAGAGCAGGGCCTGGCCGCGGCGGTGGCGGCGGCGGCTCGGCAGGCGGGGCCGGGGGTGCGCCTGGTGCTCACCGGGGGCGATGCCGAGCGGCTGGGCCCGCTGCTGGCCCCCCGGCTGGCGGCCGCCCCGGAGCCGGCGGGAGGCCCGGAGCTGCCGCCGCTGCTCTGGCCGCACCTGTGCCTCGAGGCCCTGGTGGCCCTCAGGCCAGCCCCAGATCGCTGAGGATCTGGGCGGCCATCTCCTCGGTGTTCACCTTCCAGTAGATCTGCTCCAGCTTGCCCTCGGCATCCACCACGAAGGTGTGGCGCATCATGCCCATGTACTCCTTGCCCATGAACTTCTTGAGGCCGTAGCTCTCGTAGGCGGTGGCCACCGGGCAGGGCTCGGCGTCGGTGAGCAGGGTGAAGGGCAGTTGGTACTTGCCGATGAACTTGGTGTGGCTGTTGGCGTCGTCCTTGCTGACGCCCAGCACGCGGATGCCATGGGCCTCAAACTCGCTCCAGCGGTCGCGGAAGCCGCAGGCCTCCTTTGTGCAGCCGGAGGTGTCGTCCTTGGGGTAGAAGTACAGCACGACGCGCTGTCCGCGCAGATCCGAAAGTTTTACGGTTTTTCCCGATTCGTCGGGGAGGCTGAAGTCGGGGGCTGCATCGCCGATCTGCAGGGGCATCGCTGGCCGTGCGTGTGGAGGCCAGTCAGCTTAGGGGCGCCGCAGCTGTGATGGCCCAATCGGGCGCTTTTTCTCTGGCGCCATCTGGCCATTTGCAACAGTTCGCGACGGCGCACTTGTCGTCACCGCCGGTGGCCATGGCTACGTTGCGAATGAAGTCCTTCCCCATTCCTCCCGTGCTCAAGCGTCTGCTCGCCGGCCTGTTTCTGGGAACGGCCGTTACGGCTGTCGCCCTTCCCGCTTCGGCTGCCGTTGATAACGATCTTCCGGTTCGCTGGAACACCGGTGGTGCGGTCTGGTCCACCAGCCAGGACGCCTTCCAGACCTTCTTCGAAACCGGTGACGTCACCGATCGCGGCCTCGCCGGTGGCCTGGCCCGCTCCGGCTGGACCGCCGAGGAAGTGCGTGCCGGCATGACCAAGACCTACAGCGTCGACCTCACCGGCGTGTCCCGTTTCCTCTACTCGGATGCGGGCGTGAAGTTCCTCAAGAACGCCACGGCCAGCTACTTCCCCTACTGGTCGATGAACACCTACGCCGTGCAGGCCCTGCGCTCGGCGATCATCGCCGATGCGGCCGACGGCACCATCTCCTCGGCCACGATCATGGCCGCCCTGCCCACTGATTTCCGCCTTGCCGATTTCTGCAACACCTACACCGGTGCGCAGAACATCTGCGCCGAGGGTCGTTGCCAGGAAGGCACCGGTCAGTGCACCTCGCTGCTGTCCTGGTACGTGTTCCTGCCCGCCTGCATCCAGGCCAACCAGGTGGTGGAGGCGGCGGCGGCTCCCCGCACCGCCCCCGACCCCGGCGTGCGCGGCCTCTGGTGAGGGGCGCCCACGGCGCTTCGCTCCGGCCCCGGGATACCCGGGGCCTTTTTCATGGCTGCCCACGGCAATGTCAAGCGGTGGCGGGTCCCGGCCGCTCGGCCGCCACCAGGGTGTGGCGCAGCGGCTGGGGCAGGGCTGCGCCGCGCCGGCTGCGGAAGAGAGCCACCAGTCGCTCCAGGGCGGCGGGCGCGAGCCGCCCGGCCAGGGTGTGGCGGTAGGGCGCCTCCGCCGCGAACCAGCGCTCCAGCAGGGCATCGCTGAGCGCCAGCTCCAGCGGCTCCTCCCAGTGCTCCAGCCGCACCTGCCAGTGGTGCTGCCGCAGGGCCGCGGCCAGGGCCTCCGCCCGATCGTCCGCCAGGGCCGGTGCACCGGCCTCCGCCGCCATCGCCGCGGCGAGCTCCTCCGAGTTTGGTGCGCCCTGCTGGCGCAGCAGGGCGGCCAGGCTGGCCGCCGGCCCCAGCAGCGGCCGGCTGCAGAGCAGGCGCAGCCGGCAGGTCGGGGCGGCCAGATCCTGGAGGTTCTCCACCAGGGCCGCGGCCGACTCCTCGGCGTCGCCGGCGGCGGCGGCCGGCAGCCGCGCCGCCATCCACTCGAAGCGCTCGCCCGGCTCTAGCCCGCCGCCATCGGCGCGGGGCCGGCCGGCCAGCAGCCGCGGCCGGCGCAGCTCATCGAGCACCTGCAGCTGGGCCTCCAGCCGGGCCAGGGCGCCCGCATCCGCCACGGCCACGACCACGGCGCCCTCGCCGGCGGCCTGCAGCGGGTCGAGCGCCCACAGCAGCGAGCGGGCCTCCAGCACCAGCACCCGGTCGAGCCGGCCGATGGCGGCCCCCTGCCAGAGGCGGCTGCGCAGCGCATCCAGCCGCTCCCCCTCCGCCACCGACTGCCGCTGCAGCCAGCGTTGCAGCACCGGATCGTCGGGGCTGTCGCTCAGCAGCTCCGGCCGCTCGGCAGCGGTTTCGGCGGCGGCGGCCAGCTGGGCGGCGCGGCGCTGCTGCAGCCGCCGGCGCAGCTGGCCCTCCCAGCCCAGCGCGCCCGGCTGCCAGAACACCTGCCCCTGCAGGGAGCCGGGCAGGTACTGCTGGGCCACCCAGTGCTCGGCGTAGGCATGGGGGTAGCGGTAGTCGACGCCGTCGCCGAAGCTGCGGCCATCCCGGTGGGCATCGCGCAGGTGGGCTGGCACCTGCTGGCGCTCGGCCTCCCGCACCGTGCGCACGGCATCGAAGAAGCCCAGGGTGCTGTTGCTCTTCTCCGTGCCGGCCAGGTAGAGGGCCGCCTGGGCCAGGGCGTAGAGGCCCTCCGGCAGGCCCACCCGCTCGAATGCCGCGGCGCAGGCCTCCACCACCACGATCGCCTGGGGGTCGGCCAGCCCCACGTCCTCGCCGGCGGCGATCAGCATCCGCCGGAACAGGAAGCGCGGGTTCTCGCCCGCCTCCACCATGCGCGCCAGCCAGAAGAGGGCAGCATCCGGGTCGGAGCCTCGCAGCGACTTGATGAAGGCGCTGATCGTGTCGAAGTGGGCATCGCCCTGCTTGTCGTAGAGCACCGCCCGCTGCTGGATCGAGTCCTCGGCGATGGCCAGGTCGATGCGGATCCGGCCGCCGGCATCGGCGGGCGTGGTTTCCACCGCCAGCTCCAGGGCATTGAGCAGGCTGCGGGCATCGCCGCCCGCCACCCGCACCAGGTGCTCGGCCGCCTCCGGCAGCAGCTCCACCGGGCGCGCGCCGTAGCCGTGTTCGGCGTCGGCCAGGGCCCGCTCCAGCAGCCTGCGCAGGTCGGCGGGGCCGAGGGCCTGCAGGCGGAAGAGGCGCGAGCGGCTCACCAGCGCCTTGTTCACCTCGAAGAACGGGTTTTCGGTGGTGGCGCCGATCAGGCTCACGGTGCCGTTCTCCACCCAGGGGAGCAGGGCGTCCTGCTGGGCGCTGTTGAAGCGGTGCACCTCATCGATGAACAGGATCGTGCGCAGGCCGTGGCGCTCCAGCCGCTGGCGGGCCGCCTCCACCTCGGTGCGCAGCTCCTTCACCCCCGCCAGCACGGCGTTGAGGCTGCTGAAGTGGGCCCGGGTGCTGCCGGCGATGATGCGGGCGAGGGTGGTCTTGCCCGTGCCCGGCGGGCCGTGCAGGATCAGGTTGCCCACGCGGTCGGCGCTGATCGCCCGCCGCAGCAGCCGTCCGGGGCCGAGAATCCCCTCCTGGCCCACGAAGTCATCCAGGCTGCGCGGCCGGAGCCGCTCCGCCAGGGGGGCGATCCGCCGCAGGGTCTCCTCGCGGTGGTGGCTGAACAGATCGCTCACACGCCCATCCTGCCGCCCCTTTCCCGCCCGCCGAGCCGCCCGTGACAGGTTCCCCACCCGCACCCGTCGCCGCTGCCGGCCGGGCCACCGCGCTGCCGGCTCACGGGCTGCCGGCCACCGGGCTGCTGGCCGCCCTGATGCTGCCCGGCCTGATGCTCACGGGGTGCGCCTCGGCGCCGCCGACCCGGCCTCTGCTGCAGGTGCGCAGTGAGCCGGTGCGGCTCGCCTCCTTCAGCGAGCGCGTCGACACGGTGGCCACCCTGGAGGCGAGTGAGGAGGTGAATCTGGCGGCCCAGGCCGGCGGCCGCATCCTGCGCCTGCTGGTGCGCCAGGGCCAGGCGGTGCGGCGCGGCCAGCTGCTGCTCGAGCTCGACCAGACCCAGGCCCGCGCCGAGGTGGCGCGGCTGGAGGCCGAGACCGAGACCCATCGCCTCAACTACCGCCGCTTCGAGTATCTGGTGGGCCAGGGGGCCGCCAGCGCCTTCCAGCGCGATGAATACCGCCAGCGCTACCTCTCCTCGCGCCAGGAGCTGATCGCCCGCCGGGCCGACCTGGCCTTCCGCGACCTGCGCGCCCCGATCGACGGCACCGTGGCCGACCTGAGCGTGAAGGTGGGCGACGTGATCGCGCCCGGCGATCCCTTCACCCGGATCGTGCGCAACACCGGCCTGCAGGCCCGGCTGGAGCTGCCGGCGGTGCTCGCCCCTCGCCTGCGGCCGGGGCTGGTGGTGCAGCTGCTCGATCCCCTCGGGGATCGGCCCCTGATCGAGGGCCGGCTGCGCTCCCTCGATCCCCAGGTGGCGCCCGGCAGCCAGCTGCTGCTGGCCAAGGCCGATCTGGGCGGGGCCGGGGCCTCCGCTGCCGGCGCCGGTCTGCGCGATGGCCAGCGGCTTCGGGCCCGCCTGCTGCTGCCGGGGGGCACCCGGCCGGCGCTGCCCTTCGCCGCCGTCACCCGGCTGTCGGGCCAGACCTTCGTGTTCGTGGTGGGCGACAGGGCCGCCCTGGCCCGCAACCCCGGCCGCTCCGATCCGGCGGCGCTGCGGGGGCTGCCGGCGGCGGCGCCGCTGGCGCTGCAGACGCCGGTGCGGCTCGGCGCCCTGCAGGATGGCCGCTATCCCGTGCTTTCCGGGGTGGAGGAGGGCAGCCGCGTGATCACCTCCCAGCTGGTGAATCTGAGCCATGGCATGCCCGTGACGCTCCGCTGATCCGGCTGGTTTCACCGTGGTTTTCCGGTAGCTTGCCCGCGTGCGCAGCCCTTCCGTGCCCCCGATGCCCCCCTGCCTGCGGCCGCGGATTCAGCCGCGGTTCCCGGTGGTTGCTCCCCTGGGCCGGGCCCTCGCGATCGGATTGCCCCTCACCCTGCTGCTGGGCTGCGCGCCCACGAAGCGGCCGCCCCGCCCTCCCCTGGCGGTGCAGACCGTGCTCGTGGGCAGCGGGCGCTTCGCCCCCGGCATCGATGTGATCAGCAAGATCGAATCCACCTCCAACGTGGTGCTGCGCCCGGAGGTGGACGGCCGGGTGGTGCGGATCCTGGCCCGCCAGGGCCAGCAGGTGAAGGCGGGCCAGCCGATCCTGGTGCTCGACAACGTGCAGGAGGTGGCCACCCTCGATGCCTCCCGCGCCGAGGCGATCAAGGACCGGGTCAACGCCGAGCGCTACATCTTCCTGAACGAGCAGGGGGCGGTCTCAAGCAAGGACCGCGACTTCTACGTGACCAAGGCCCTGCAGAGCCGCGATCAGGTGCGGGTGAGCGCCGCCAACCTCGGCTACAAGTTCGTGACCGCCCCGATCAATGGCGAGATCGGCAACCTCGACACGGTGAAGCTCGGCGATTACGTGACCCGCGGCCAGGCGATCACGGGCATCGTCAACAACGCCGTGCTCTGGACCCTGATGGACGTGCCGGCCACCCAGGCCTCGCGGGTGCGGCCAGGCCTGCCGGTGCTGCTGCAGAGCCAGGGCGACCCGCCGGTGCGGGGCATGGGCCGGGTGGTGTACGTGTCGCCCTACTACGGCGTGAACCAGGAGGGCTCCTCCCCCAACACCGTGCTGGTGAAGGCGGAGTTCCCCAACCTCACCGGCCAGCTCAAGACCGGCCAGTTCGTGCGCAACCGGATCGTCACCGCCGTGAGCGATCAGCTGGCGGTGCCGGTGCAGGCGGTGTGGATGCAGGCCCAGACGCCGTTTGTCTACAAGGTGGTTCCCCTGTTCACGGTGCTGCCCCAGATCAAGGCCTCCACCCAGGTGCCCGAGGCCACCAAGACGATGCTTGCCAAGCTGCCCGGCACCACCACGGTGGTGGTGCAGACCCGCGTGCAGCTCGGGCCCCTGCAGAACAACCTCTACCCCGTGCTGGCCGGCCTGGCCAAGGGCGATCAGGTGGTGGTCACCAACACGGCGCTGCTGCGCAACGCCATGCCGGTGAAGGTGGCCGGCACCGCCAGCCTGAACTGAGTAGCCGCCATGTCGCTTTCCGACAATTTCATCAAGCGGCCCGTTCTCACCACGGTCTGCAGCATCCTGATCGTGCTGGTGGGGCTGATCTCGATCCCCACCCTGGCGATCGAGAACCTGCCCAACATCGCACCGCCGATGATTCAGGTGACGGCCACCTATGGCGGTGCCAACTCGGTGGTCACTGAGCAGGCGGTGACCAACCCGATCGAACAGCAGATCAACGGTGTGCCGGGGGCGAGCTACATCTCGTCCACCAGCAACATGAATGGTCAGAGTGTGATCTCCGTGTACTTCAACGAAGACACGGACATCAACATCGACCAGGTGAACGTGCAGAACCGGGTGTCGCTGGCGATGCCCCAGCTGCCGCAGCAGGTGTCGGCCACGGGGGTGTCGGTCACCCAGACCACCCCCTCGATCCTGATGGCCTATGAGGTCACCTCCGATCGGGGCCAGTTCGATGCCTCCTACCTCAATGGCCTGATCTACCAGAACCTCTTCTTCCAGCTGGAGCGCCTCCCCGGCGTGGCCAACGTGTCACTGCTCGGCGGCAGCAACCCGGCCTTCTGGCTGTTCGTGGATTCGGATCGGCTGGCGGCCAACAGCCTCACCGCCGATCAGGTGCTGGCCGCCGTGAAGAGCCAGAACAGCGTGGCCGTGGGCGGCATGGTGGGCGGTCCGCCCGCCGGTGGCAACCAGAAGTACACCTATCCGATCCTGGTGGAGGACAACGGCAACCTGGTGAACATCGATCAGCTCAACAACCTGATCGTGGGCCGTTCTCCCCAGGGCAACCTGCTGCGCCTGCGCGATGTGGGCAGCGCCACCTACGGCACCAACACCTATGCCCAGCGGGCCATCAATCTTGATGGCAACCCCACCATCACCGTCGCCATCTACCAGACGCCCGAGAGCAACGCGCTGGATGTGTCGCGCTCGGTGGAAACGGTGATGACCAGCTTCTCGCAGACCGTGCCCCCCGGGGTGGTGGTGCGCGAGATCTACAACGTGGGTCAGTTCATCAATTCCGCCGTGGAGGGGGTGGTGGATGCCCTCGGCCTGGCGATCGTGCTGGTGCTGCTGATCCTCTTCCTCTTCCTGCAGGACTGGCGCGCCACGGTGGTGCCGAGCCTGGCCATCCCGATCTCCCTGGTGGGCACGTTCGCTTTCATCAAGGTGTTCGGCTTCTCGATCAACCAGCTCACCCTGCTCGGCCTGGTGCTCGCCACCGGCCTGGTGGTGGATGACGCCATCGTGGTGATCGAGGCGGTGGCCAAGAACCTGGAGAGCGGCATGCGCCCCCGCCAGGCCGCCATGGCCTGCATGGGCGAGCTGATCGGTGCCCTGATCGCCACCTCGCTGGTGCTGATGGCCGTGTTCGTGCCGGTGGCCTTCTACCCCGGCGGCATCGGCATCATCTACCGCCAGTTCGCCCTCACGATCGCCTTCTCGATCGCCATCTCCACCTTCAATGCGCTCACCTTCTCGCCGATGCTCTCGGCCTTGATCCTGCGCAACGAGAAGGCGCCGGTGCCGGGCCGGGTGGTGGGCATCCTCGGCGGCCTGATCGTGGGCCTGGCCTTCGGCCGCTTCAGCGTGGCCTCCTTCGGCCCGATCGCCTATGTGCTCGGCGTGGTGGTGGGGGTGCTGGCCGGCGCCAACCTGGGCTGGATCTTCAACCGCTTCAATGCCGCCTTCGCCCGGCTCGAGCGGGCCTATGCGGCCCTCGTGGCGCGGCTGATTGGCTGGCGGCGGCTGATCGTGGCCGCCCTGCTGGGCGGCATCGTGCTCACGGCGCTCGCCTTCACCGCCCTGCCCACCGGGTTTATCCCCCAGGAAGACCAGGGCTACGCCCTGGGCCTGATCCAGCTCCAGAACGGCGCCTCCCTCAACCAGACCCAGGCCTTTGCCGCCCAGGTGGCCAAGGTGCTGCACGAGGACGAGGAGATCGAGGCCGGATCGGTGATCAGCGGCTTCGGCTTCAACGGCTCCAGCCCGGATCAGGGCGTGTTCTTCTTCGGCCTCAAGCCCCTGGAGGAGCGCAAGGCGGCCAACCAGAAGGCCGCGGCGATCGTGAACCACCTCAACAAGGAGCTGCAGAAACTCAGCGGCGGCACGGCGGCGGTGGCCCAGCCCCCCGCCGTTCCCGGCTTCTCGGCCCAGGGAGGGTTCTACTTCCAGTTCAATGATCTGAGCAACGGCGCCCTCAGCTTCAACCAGCTCAAGGAGCAGGCCGATCAGCTGATCACCGCCGGCACCGCCACGGGAAGCTTCGGCAGCCTTTACACCCAGTTCATCCCCAGTGCGCCCGCCTTCAGCCTGAGCATCGACCGCTCAATCCTGGGCGCTCTGAACGTGGATTTCCAGCAGGCGATGCAGACCATCGCCGTGCTCGCCGGCGGCAACTACTCCGGCCTCACCTACGAGAGCGGCCAGGTGCGCAACATCTATGTGCAGAGCCAGTCGGGCAACCGATCGGATCTGGAGGATGTGCTGAGCTACTACGTGCGCAACCGCGACAACAAGATGGTGCAGGTGTCGGAGTTTGCCTCCGCCGAACTCGGCAGCGCCCCGCCGATCATCACCCACTACAACCTCTACCGCACGATCCTGGTGCAGGGGATCGAAGCCGCGGGCACCAGTTCCGGCCAGGCCCTCCAGGCGATCGTGGATGTGTTCCGCCAGCTCGATTTCAGCAACATCGACTATGCCTTCACAGGCCTGGCGGCGCTCCAGCTCTCGGCCGGCAATGCCAGCGTTCTGGTGTTCGGCCTGGGTGTGCTGGTGGTGTATCTGGTGCTTTCCGCCCAGTACGAGAGCTATGTCACGCCGGTGATCATCCTGATGACCGTGCCCCTGGCCATGC